>ERZ827458.23-NODE-23-length-298277-cov-104.309850_pt1 | contig 298277 bp, 225 predicted proteins | sample MGYA00519706_ERZ827458 | MGnify/ENA primary metagenome ERZ827458 (study PRJEB31778, sample SAMEA3449309) | human gut metagenome | biome: human gut; feature: human-associated habitat; material: faeces | place: United Kingdom | collected 2010/2012 ... | reverse complement strand
TTATCCTTTCTTCTTGTTTCCAGTGCTCTGTTTGCCTATCTTATTCCACGTAGGCCGGCACACCTTCGCTACTATGATGCTCACTTTAGGGGCTGATTTGTACACAACAAGCAAACTGTTAGGACATACACAGGTGAAAACTACTACCATTTATGCCAAGATAGTGGATAAGAAAAAAGATGAGGCGGTAAACCTTGTAAATAACGTGTTTAACAAATAAAGTGGGTAACGTGAAAATTCCAGAAATTGATTACATTCTATCTGACAGAGAAATAACGGACATGGTAGATGGTATTTATAAACAAAACTATGAATACTATAATATTGATGAAAACGGCTTTATATTAGGCTATAAAGACCAAAAAGGGCTTGCAGAGAAAGAGTATCTTACAGAACTTCTTTGCAAGTGGAGAAAAATTAACAGGTGGTTGAATGATGGTGCATCCCAGTATGAACGTGTAACGTTCGCTATGATTGAAGAAAAAGAAAAAGAGCGTGCCACCCTCTACAGGCAAATAGAAAATGCCTTAAACGGCAAATTTGCAATAAATAATAACCAAGAAAGTCTACCTATAGAAAAATTATTTCGTTTACCAAATAAACAAAAATCCGTTCAAAAACAAGGGCGACAAAGTAAACCATTTAAAAAATGTCTGCAAAACGATGATGGTTTCAGACTTCAAAGGTTACACGCTGTAATGAAAGGGAAAAAAGGAAAAGAGGCAGCATTAACTATAAAAGTAGCAATACAAATAGGTTGGATAACAAAACCCACATTCAAAGCCGTAGAAGACGAGTTTGGCGATATTGGGAATAGAAGTAACTACAACAAGTATATCAACGAGGATAGGTTTACCAACGATGAAATAGACGGCATGAAGAACACCCTATTATCTAATTAGAGTACTTTAAAAATGGTATTTAGTAGCATTTAATAGGCACAAATAGAGTGGCTATTAAGTGCTATTTTTTTGTTTACTATCAGGCTGATTTTCTTGTTTATGTTTGCATTGTTCTTACAACGGTGATAGTTGGTAACACCGTTTTGAATGTGCAAATAGGCAGAACCGACCAACGTACTGCATTAAGGCACAACTTCCATATAAATACCAAGACAATGGAAGAAAAGATTAACAAAATATTGGTTTATTCCTTGTTGGCTGCAAAGAATGTGCTAACATTGGAAGATGTAGCCTTATTGACGGGGCTAAGTAAATCCCACCTGTACCGCTTAACGTGTACCCACCAGATACCCTATTATCGTCCAAACGGGAAACAAATATACTTTGACCGTTCAGAGGTGGAAGCGTGGATGAAACAGAACCGAGTAGCGACCATTAAGGAGACAGAACAACAGGCTATTGCCTATGTGGTTACAGGAAAGAAAGGGGGAAACTTATGATAACGCCCAATATTCTTTATTATGCACGTCTGGAATTTGATGCAACAAGCAAGAAAACGCCCAAATATGTAGTGACAGCACAAGCGGGTTATTATCCACCGATAGAAACTATTACAGGCAGGAACGGTAAAGTATCAATGTACCTTATGGAAAAGCTGAAAGAGAACGCAAATGTTCCATCTATAAGACTACAGGCTAAAAATGGCTTGAATTTTACAGGTTTGAAAGATTATTTTGTGGACGGTAAACTAAGTGGCTTTGCTTATGGCTACCCGTTGGCAGATAAGACATACAGTGCCAAGAACAAGGTTAACCCGTTCTTTGAGTATAAAGATGATGGCTTTTTGTTTATTGTTCACCAAGACGATAAAGCGGTAACAGAAACGGAAAAGATTAGACCGTCTTTTATTGAATTGATTGTTTTAGATGGTGCAAAAGTCTTGATTTCCTCTTATTGCAAACAACTTGTGATGGGTGGCTTTAATGAAGTATTGGATGCTTTGAGGAAACAAGCCAAATAAAGAAGTTCCTTATAATAAGTTGTAGGTTGTACCCAAATTTTGGTAACAATGTATGATAAGTTAAAGCTACTCTACCCAAGAATGAGAGGTACACCAGACATAAGCGGTTATCTGGATAAGGCAAAAGAGCAAACCGACCTTAAAACGGGGGAAGTTTGCATCTTTGGCAGTCTGGACGGGTTGAAAGTGTCTATCTATACAGGCGGTTACTCCATTATAGGCAGTTTGGCAAAATACCTGTATCCAAGCAATGTTTACCCACTTGACAGACATAGCACCATACAAGCGATAGAAAAGCTATCAGACGCTTTGCACATTGACATGAGAGAGGCAAAAGTTACAGGGCTTGAATTTGGAACACAGTTTGTAATGAGGAAGCCAGTAGATGAATATCTGAAAAAGTTGGGCGATATGCCCAAGTTGGCACGTTATCACTTCGATGTAGGTACGCTGTACTATAAGCACAAAGGGAAACAGCAACCCAAAGTATTTTGTTTTTACGATAAAAGGGCTGATGCTGATGCCAAAGGGTTGATAATGCCAGATGGTTTTGCTGGAACCAATTTGCTAAAGTATGAAATGAGATTGAACGGGCGACTACCTCAACAAATAGGTGTTCCAGAGGTACAAGCCTCGACATTATCAGAAAGTGAGTTTTACAGGTTGCTTGTAAGAAAGTGGCAGAAACACTATTTTTCAATATCCAAGTTAAACCAGCTAAAAACAAAGGTTATGAGTGAAATTAAGACCGTTTCAGATGCTTTTGATGTGTTGGTGGCACGTTTGATAAGCCAAAGCGACCAAAGCCAAATAACGGCTTTTTTGGAAGAGCTAAAAGATGCAAAAGTGTTTAATGACAGAAAGTGCTACACAAGGCTAAAAAAGAAAATTATTGAAGTGGCAAACAAGGCGGGCGTTTCTATATCCGATGAAGATATAAGGGAACTTGACGATGAGATTAAGAATGTTGGAGCATACGTGTAATTACAAGACCCTTATAATAAGTTGTATGTTGTTACCAAAAATTGGTAACAGGTAGAGACCCCAAGTGCAAATTTTAGAGTATATCCCTAAAATCTAAAATATTCTATGTGGTTATGTTGCATTCTACAATAATACAGATTCAGCCCTTTTTCTTTGTCCTTTATTGACTTATACTTATCTTTGCCGTGTAAAATTTGGAAATATTAGCGTTAGCTATTATTCAATGGAGTAAAAAACGACCAATAAAAATTACAGACCGTTGAGTAATGAGTGAACGCCCGTGCTATGCGTGGGCTGTACTTATTATTGGTCTGTGGGTTACTTGGTCGTACCTTTACTCCGATAACGTGCAAGCCCACGTTATTTTTTACATGGTCTGTGATATGATTTATCAACTATTCAAATAAACAGATTATGAAAAAAGTATTATTTATGATTTTCACAGTAATTCTATTCTGTGGGTGTGACAAAGACAGTGAAAAAGAAACAAACAATTCTTACTTAACAGAGTATGTCACAGGTAGAGAATATTCCCAGACCTTTTATTATGGCGGTAACTGTGGATATATCTCATCCGATGGGGGGCATAATGGAAGCTATTTTGAATCTATTTGTGGTAGATTGAGAGTAAGTTTATATGACTATGATAGTGATTTTGCAACAATAGACCCCACACGAGAATTAAAGAGTGAATTAGAAGAACTGAATAAAAATTCTAAGAATAAAGAACTTAAATACTATCTAACCGCTAATATTCATTTTCTTTATTCAAATGGTCAACTTCAAAATTTGTCATTAATAACCGATTGGAAAATAGTCATAGGAAAAATGGAAGAATATGTTTATAATAAACAGATTTATAATCGTTTAATTGTTATCGAATAAGATTTTGTTATTGAACACCAATAGAGGTTGGACATTTTAATTAGGCTGTTTAATTTAGATTCAGTATATTTGTGTTGTAAAAGCCCACAAGCCCAATAAAAAAAGGCTATTTTGTTACTGATTTGTTACCCACTTTCAAAACAAAGTGGGCTTTTTATTTAAATATCAATCAATTACAGTAAAAACTATTGGTAATCGCCAAACACCCGGATATAGATAATAAAGACAACAGCCCACGCTCTACTATACATTTGGATATACAGCGAGCATGAGCGTTTTGTTGCCTATTATTCTTATACCCATTTGAAATTTGGCGATTTCCTTGACAAGAATAATATGGTAAACGCTTCTAACTATTTAATATGTAGTCTTTTAGGAGTATATCAGAATATTCCTAAAGATGTCGCAAAGTTAATGAATAATTTATAAAAGCCAATAACATAGAGAAAATTTCTCTTTCATATATATAATATCTCATGCAAGGTTAAAGGATATACCCGATTATTATTAAAAAATAATATTACTTACATGCACATGTTAGTGCTATTGATATGTACATGTTGATGATGCTAACATCCGGGTGTTGATAGTGCCAACATGTACATGTAAGTAACATCATTCTTTAAAGAAGCGTTGTATATATATAAAAGAAAAGGAGCGCATCAATATAACTTTGATGCACTCCTTGCTATGAGTAAAAAGTAATTCTTCTTTTAGAACTTGAAGAAATTCTTAGCGTTATAATAGCTGATATCTTCAATCATCTGGTTCACGCGGTCCATTTCAGAAGCCGGAATTTCACCATTTTCAATATCACGGCCAACAAGATTACATAATGTACGGCGGAAATATTCATGACGCGGATAGGAGAGGAATGAACGAGAGTCCGTCAACATACCTACAAAACGGCTCAGCAGACCCAGTACGGAAAGAGCATTCATCTGTTTCTCCATACCGTCTTTCTGATCAAGGAACCACCAGCCGGAACCAAACTGTATCTTACCCGGAATTGTACCATCCTGGAAGTTGCCCAACATAGTGGCAATAACTTCATTAGCGCACGGATTGAGGTTATAAAGAATAGTCTTCGTCAACTTGCCTTTGGAATTCAAGCGGTCGAGGAATTTAGACATTGCCTTAGCAGTAGTAAATTCACCGATAGAATCGAAACCAGTATCAGCACCGAGCAACTTGAACATCTTGCTGTTATTGTTACGGATAGCGCCATAGTGGAATTGTTGTGTCCAGCCTTTTTCCCAGTCCATTTCACCGAAGATAACCAGCATAGCTGATTTGAATTTCAGGATTTCTTCCTTGGTCAGTTCTGCTCCACCATATACCTTATTAAATATAGCTTTGATTTCAGCATCTGTATAGTCTTCTGCGTAGAATTCTTCAATACCGTGGTCAGACAATTTACAGCCTTGTTCAGCAAAGAAGTCATGACGCTTGCGCAGGGCAGCTATCATATCATCGAAATTAGAAATAGCAACACCACTTACTTCAGCCAGTTTCTCAACGTATGCACGGAAGTCAGCAGGAACTTCTACAGCCATTGCCTTGTCAGGACGCCATGTCGGCAACATTTTGATTTCAAAACCACTTTCGCGTGTTTGAATATGATATTCCAGAGAGTCAATAGGATCATCCGTAGTACAAACAGCTTCCACATGATAACGGCGCATCATACCACGAGCAGAGTATTCCGGTTGAGCCAGCTTCTCATTACACTCGTCATAAATCTCACGGGCAGTCTTCGGGCTCAGGATCTTATCGATACCGAACGCTGTCTTCAACTCCAAGTGTGTCCAGTGATACAAAGGATTACGGAAAGTATAAGGAACGGTTTCAGCCCACTTTTCAAATTTTTCCCAGTCGGAAGTATCCTTACCTGTGCAGAAACGTTCGTCTACACCATTGGTACGCATAGCACGCCATTTGTAATGGTCGCCGCCCAACCAGATTTCAGTCAATGACTTAAACTGATAGTCGTCCGCTACCATTTTAGGGATTAAGTGACAGTGATAATCGATAATCGGCATCTTGGCCGCATGTTCATGATACAACTTCTGTGCGGTTTCTGTCTGCAACAGGAAGTTTTCATCCATAAATTTTTTCATTCTACTGTGTTTTAAGTATATAAAAATATTACTTTCTCTTTTCTATACCTATATAGTATTGATTGTAAAGCTAATAGGCAAGATATTGGTTTTTGCTTTTATTAACCGTTATCGAACACAAAAGTAGAAAATTTACTTGGAGAAACAAAATAATTCGTATCTTTGCCGCAAATATTTATAATATTTAAGTTTTAGACATTGAACCTTTAGTGCCTTAAAACGAATGAGACAAAGAATATGGAAAACAAGAACTACACCATTAAAGACATTGCCCGCATGGCGGGTGTTTCTGCCGGAACTGTGGACCGCGTGTTGCACAATCGGGGAGATGTTTCTGCTGCCAGCAGGGAGAAGGTTCAAAAAGTGCTTGATGAAATAGACTATCATCCTAATATGTTTGCCATTGGCCTGGCAGCCAAGAAGCGCTACCGTGTTCTGTGTATTATACCTTATTATGTGGAACATGACTATTGGCATTCCGTTGCAGAAGGCATCAACCGTGCCGCACAAGAGTTGCGTCCTTTTAATGTAAGCGTGGACTTTTTGTGCTACCATCATGCCGACCGGCTTTCTTATGAAAAAGCCTGCGCAAAGCTCCGCAAAGAAATAGTGGATGCCGTATTGATCGCTCCCAATTTCCGTGAAGAGACAATGTCGCTGACATCTTATCTGGAAGGGAAAAAGATACCTTACGCATTTATCGACTTTAATATAGAAGACACCCATGCACTCTGCTACATCGGCCAAGACTCCCAAACAAGCGGGTATATGGCTGCTAAAATCCTGATGCGCAAGTACAAGGAAGAACAGGAACTGATACTATTTCTTAATAATAAAAAGAATAGTCCGGCAGAAATACAGATGCAACGACGCATGGACGGTTTCATGAATTTTATTGCACAGGAACATGAGAATCTGGTGGTTCATGATGTAGTACTGAATAAAGAAGATGATGAAGCCAACCGCCGGACACTGGAAGATTTCTTTGCCGCACATCCCAAGGCAGTATTAGGAGCCGTTTTTAACTCACGTGTCTACCAGGTGGCAGGATATCTACAGGAAACAGGACACCATTTGGAAGGACTAGTTGGATACGACCTTCTGCCAAAGAACGTGGAGTACCTGAAATCCGGCGAAGTAAATTATCTCATCGGACAACGACCGGGACTGCAAGGATACTGTGGCGTAAAAGCTCTGTGCGACCATGTCGTATTCAAACGTCCAGTGACCGGTGTAAAGTATATGCCTATCGACATCCTGATGAAAGAAAACATCAATTTCTATTTTGAATTTGAATAAACATCATAATATCAATCACTTTAAAAACGATTTTTAAGCATGAAAGCATTAAACAAACAGACCGCTCCCAAGGCTCAGCGCCCGGAACGTATCATTCAATTCGGTGAAGGAAACTTCTTACGTGCATTTATCGACTGGATTATTTATAACATGAACGAAAAAACTGACTTCAATAGCAGTGTTGTAGTAGTTCAACCCATCGACAAAGGTATGGTAGACATGCTGAATGCACAGGATGATCTTTATCACGTAAACCTGCAAGGATTGGATAAAGGAGAAACTGTCAATAGCCTGACAATGATCGACGTTATCAGCCGTGCACTGAATCCTTACACTCAGAACAATGAATTCATGAAGTTGGCTGAGCAACCGGAAATGCGTTTCGTAATCTCCAACACTACGGAAGCCGGTATCGCTTTCGATCCCTCCTGCAAACTGACTGACGCTCCGGCTTCTTCTTATCCGGGCAAACTGACTCAACTACTGTATCATCGCTTCAAGACATTCAACGGTGATAAGAGCAAAGGTCTGATTATTTTCCCATGCGAACTTATCTTCCTGAACGGTCACAAACTGAAAGAAACCATCTACCAATATATCGAATTATGGCAATTGGGGGATGAATTCAAGACTTGGTTTGAAGAAGCATGTGGTGTGTACGCTACGCTTGTTGACCGTATTGTTCCGGGATTCCCGCGCAAGGATATTGCAGCAATCAAGGAAAAATTGCAGTATGATGATAATTTGGTGGTACAGGCTGAAATCTTCCACCTCTGGGTCATCGAAGCCCCGCAGGAGATTGCCAAAGAATTCCCTGCTGACAAGGCTGGTTTGAATGTATTGTTCGTTCCTTCTGAAGCACCGTATCATGAAAGAAAAGTAACGTTGCTGAATGGCCCTCACACTGTTCTTTCTCCAGTAGCTTATTTGTCGGGCGTAAACATTGTGCGTGATGCTTGTCAACATCCGGTTATTGGTCAGTACATCAATAAGGTAATGTTCGATGAGTTGATGGAAACATTGAACTTGCCGAAAGATGAGTTGAAGAAGTTTGCGGAAGATGTATTGGAGCGTTTCAACAATCCGTTTGTTGACCATGCCGTTACCAGCATTATGCTGAACTCTTTCCCGAAATATGAAACTCGTGACCTGCCTGGCTTGAAGACTTATCTGCAACGCAAAGGTGAATTGCCTAAGGGACTGGTTCTCGGTTTGGCCGCTATCATTACTTATTATAAAGGCGGTGTTCGTGAAGACGGTGCTGAGATTACCCCGAACGATGCTCCGGAAATCATGCAATTACTGAAAGATCTGTGGGCAACAGGCGACACCCAGAAAGTAACCGAAGGTGTACTTGCTGCAACTTCTATCTGGGGCGAAGATTTGAATAATATCCCGGGACTTACCGCTGCTGTGAAAGCTGATCTGGATTCTATCCAGGAAAAAGGTATGCTGGAAACAGTAAAGGGAATTCTTTAATTAATCTACAAGTATCACAAAGGAGATAGGGCGGGGCGGAGGCTTCGCCCTATTTTTTTCTATTATCCCTTTGCTTTCCATAAAAAAAAGATTTTCTTTGCAATAAATAACATTTTCAAGCTCACGAAGTATGGTTACAAGCTACAAGTAGCTGCGCTATATTCCGAAAGACACTTGTAGCTTGTAGCTGATTCATAACTGAAAAGAAAGATATTAATTCCCCCAAGAGGTTATAACGATAAATAAAATAGACTAAGTAATAAGCAAGAAATAACTTATACTATCTCAATTCCCAGGAGGAGGAGAATTGAGATAGTACAGACTAATTAATAACGAGTACTTATATGAAAGAAGAATTAAAAAGAAGAGAGTATTGTAAGACGACTTCTTTAACGAAAAGTCTTATTGCTTTTGTAGTATGCCTGGTATGTTTTGTTTTTTTTCTTTTCTGGAGTCCTTCACGAGAACTGGCAAAAAAAGATGTGAAGATTGTGTTGAAGGAAGACTGTAATAAATGGATATATGTATGGTCTGGTGAGAGTGGAAAACTTGAAGAAACCAACGAAACATTAAAAGCCGGTCAAGCCTGAAAGGCATTGCCGAAGATGGACGTTGGACATGGATTGTGGAAGATGAAAACGGCAACCGCTTTGGCGTGCCCAAATTGGCTGTCGAAGGTGAAGTAAAGGAGCTGCGAGCTATGAATCCCGATTTCCGCTATGTTTATCGAGCCGATTCATTGACCGGTTTCTCATTAGAACGTATATGCAAAGAAGCCGGAGACTATTTGATGGCCGATGTATCGACACGCAGTTATTATTTTCCGCAAGTTGTGCTGGCCAAAGGGGAAGGAAGAACGAAAGGAGTGTTACTCACGGTAGATGAACAGGGACTTGTGATACATACAGAACGTACCTCGGAGTTAAAATATAACTTATACACGAGTGCACCCTTCTTTTATTATATAATTAGTTGGAATCTTGTCACGAACTTCCAGCCCTTTACGGTAGACGCTAATAGTCAGCCGCTGCACCACAAATCCTTAAGCAGTAAATTCGGTTCGTGGTTTAAGGGGATTTTCTCCTCCATTTTCTGGTTTCTCATGAAGCTGATACTGTTCTTATTGATATTGGGCGGATTGACGCTGATAGTGTATGGAGCCGCAAGTCTCCTGTTTGTTGCACTGGGGCGCATGCCGGGAGTGAAAAATTCGTTTATCGCCAAACTGGAATATGTATACATGATCCCTTGGATGTATATCTTGTTGCTTTCCTGTCTCTACTTATTCAATTCTCTTTGGATAATTCTTTTGCCGGGAGGCGTATTGCTACTGATATGGATGTGCGCTGCTGTAGAAAAACTCTCCATTCGTGACGCCCGTTGCCCGTCATGCGCGGCACTTAATAAATTAAATGTAGTTGAAATCACTTATTTGACAGGTGTGGACGTGGAGCCTGTATGGGGGACAAGTTGGATAAAGAATACACTTGTTGATGTGGAAAAAGCACGTAGACGGGAACATCACTTGGTGGAAACCGATACAGAGTGTGCCGTTTGTCATCACCACACACATACGGATAGTGAGACTGATTCGGTGAATGACTGGAAGCCTCTCAAAGAGTTTGCATGCCCTAAGTGCGGACAGCATGCTTTAAAAGCTACTTCGCTGGTAAAAGATTCAAATGTGAAACGCCATGAGTATACTTCACGGAAAGAAGGGAAAATCAAGGACAAAGGCTTTGATTTTGTAGAATGGGAAACTCGCTATGAAAGCAAGGACATAGTGTCAAGCCACGAGTATTGGACAGGTACTATTACTTATCATCAGGAAACGAACTGCGGACACTGTGATTATCATTATGAAATAGATCACACAGAAAAAGTAGATGAAAGTCCTACCAAAACCAGTACCGTGGAGGAAGTACGCAAATGGAAACGCGTTGATAATTAACAACGTTTTTTAGACGTTGTTTCCTACATCCTACACCCATGATTATACTCCGCTGAATATCAGGCAAATATATGGTGTATAAAAGGGTGTAGGCAGATGTATAAAATCCTCTTCCTACACCCCGAAATTCATAAAAAACACGTTTTTTATTCTATAACCTCCTTATTATCAGCCCGTACATACACTTTGTGCGAACCTTGCCCCACTGTATTCAAATACCCCTTTTCTACAAGCAAATTGAGGTCATTCAATGCTTTATTCTTCAAAAGTCCTGTAATTCCGCTATAATCATGACGGGTAATGAAAGGATGTGTCTCCAAAAAAGCCAGCAAACGGCGATAACGCTCCGCACCGCTAAGTTCCGCGCTTTTTCGGAAACCATATTTGGCACGTTCTACATAGCCCGCACAGCGTTTCCGGAAATCGGGAGACACACGCAGGTGTACTTTGCCAAAGAAAATAGTTTGCGAATGAATCTCTTTGGGATCCATTACCGGACGGGCTTGCAAGCTTGCCGAAAAATATCCGATATCACCTAACTGTACATGATGTCCTTCGGACAGGTAATAGGAAATACGGTCCTCAAGCAAAGCCACCACGCCCTTCACATCACCGGGAGTGAAGCTGGACATATCGGCTATATCCTGAACCAAGCGCTCCATTTCAATAGTACCCTTATTTACGATACGTGGGTACAAAGGTTGTAATTCGCCGTCACCCTTCGGGTTCGGGCGTCTCCGAAAATCATATTCTGCTGCCATAATGCTATGTTATTAAGTTACTAAATCATCATTTGCCCCTTTCCTTTTCCTCTTTTGCATTAAAGAAAATATCAGTAAGCTATAGGCAAAACTTTGTTTTCCAATTGTGGGCTGTGCATCCTGCAATTGTAGGATGCACAGCCCACAGCCGAGAACTGTCCGTCCCGCAATTGCGGGACGAAGTTTTGCTACTGACAAAGATACAAAAACAATAAGGGAAAGTCAAGTTTTCTACCAACTATATTTCAATTTTTATGATTGCTTTATGATGGACAGAAAAGGGGTGTTACCGCTTAACAAAAGCCTTGATTTATTTGTTTTAAACGCATTTTATACCTACCTTGCAGTCTCTTAGGAAAAGGTTCTTAGGAATAAATTATTTTTTAAATAAACACACAAATGAAAATAACCCTTGTCAGAGAAGAAAAAGAGAGTGGGAGAGAAGCCGTCAGCACCTGCGAGGCAGATGTATTATTGGAACGGATAAAGACAGAAACTAAAGCAGCACACGTCACCGCACTACGGACCATGCTACTATATACCACCCCTGATGCTCGTGGTCACTACGAGCACATTGATAAATTGCCACGCATTTATCCGGCTGTAGAATATGGAAGAAGCCGCGATGGAGGCAGAAAGCTGAAGCGCTACAACGGCATAGTAATGCTCGAAGTAAATGGCCTGGCCGGATTGTCAGAAGTGGAACTAGTGAAAGAGCAGGCAAGATTATTACCGCAAACTTGGGCTGCTATTACCGGAAGCAGCGGACGGAGCGTAAAGATATGGGTGAAATTCGTGCTTCCCGACGGAAACCTCCCTGTAAAAGAGGAGAATATCACTCTCTTTCATGCCTGCGCTTATCGTATGGCTGTGCAGTGCTATCAACCCATACTGCCGTTTCCCATAACCTTGAAAGAACCTAACCCCGCACAAAGCTGCCGCATGACGCTGGACACTGACCCTTATTTCAATCCTGACGCCATAGCTTTCTGCCAGGAGCAGCCGTTCAGCATGCCCGGTGAACAGACTTTCCACCAACGGAAATTGACGGAAAAGAATCCGTTGCTGAGACTGAAACCCGGATTTGAGACATCAGAAACCTTCACCATACTGTTTGAAACAACCCTCGGCAAGGCATTGGATGAAATGCAGAACTGGAAGCGGGGAGATACCTTGCATCCGCTACTGGTGTGCCTGGCCGAAAATTGCTTCAAAGCAGGGATACCGGAAGAAGAAACCGTACGTCAGGTTATGATACACTATTACAGACAGGCAGACGAACAGGATGTCAGGATAACCATTCACAATCTGTATCGTGAATGCAAAGGATTTGGTAAGAAGTCAGCCCTGACACCGGAACAAAAAATCTCACTGCAATTGGAGGAATTCATGGGACGTAGATATGAATTCCGTTTTAATACCGTCAGCAATGATCTGGAATTTCGTCAAAAGGACTCCATTCACTTCTACTTCCAGCCTGTTGACCAACGGGCACGGAACAGCATATCAATGGATGCCCTGCAAGAAGGCATTAAAGTGTGGGACCGGGATGTAAACCGCTATCTGGCGTCCAATCGTGTACCACTATACAATCCGGTAGAAGATTATCTGTGCAGCGTAGGGCGTTGGGACGGTAAAGATCGTATTCATGCGCTTGCCGACCTCGTACCTTGCAATAATCCACACTGGCGTCAACTCTTCTACCGTTGGTTTCTGAATATGGTGGCTCACTGGCGGGGGCTCAACAAACAGTATGCCAACAGCACATCGCCTCTTTTAGTCGGTGCTCAAGGTTTTCGAAAATCAACCTATTGCCGGATCATTCTTCCGCCCGAACTTCGTTTCGGCTATACGGACAGCCTGGATTTCAGAAATAAGCGGGATGCCGAAATGTATCTGGGGCGTTTTATGCTGATCAACATTGATGAGTTTGACCAGGTCAGCATGAATCAGCAAGGTTTTCTAAAACATCTGTTACAGAAGCCTGTAGCCAATCTGCGCAAACCTTATGGCAGTAGTATTCAGGAGATGCGACGTTATGCTTCATTCATAGGTACCAGTAACCAAAAAGATTTGTTGACCGATCCGAGTGGTAGCCGCCGTTTTATCTGTATCGAGATAACAGCACCCATCAATACAAACGTTACCATCAACTACCGTCAACTGTATGCACAAGCAATGGAGGCTATCACGAAAGGAGAACGTTACTGGTTTGATGACACAGACGAAGCAATTCTGAAGGAATCTAACCGGGAATTCGAACAAATCAGTCCGCTGGAGCAACTTTTCCATTGTCATTTTCGTTCACCGGAAGAAGGAGAGACGGGAGAACAATTGTCCGCCATGCAGATTATTGAATATCTACAAGAGAAGAATAAGGCTATTAATCTGTCTCAAAGCAGTATAACTACATTTGGACGTATTTTGAAAAGAAACCAGATTCAGTCCAAACGAACTAAGAAAGGGATGATATACGAAGTGATAAGGTTGTGATTTCAGTAAAATTGTGGTGTAGGAAGGCAGGCTTCCTACACCTTTCTACATACTTTCCTACATCATATATCAACTTGTAAATTAACGACTTAATCGTTTCGGTGTATGATGTAGGTTCCTTTTAGAAAATAGTGTTATGAGAATTTTCTTTTTATTCTGCTCCCCGTAATATGAATGTTGTGGCCCCGATAGTAACGATAGCCCCGTCCTCAATACGGATACGGTCTTTATCTCCCAGTATTTCATTATTCAGAAAAGTTCCGGTCAGACTGGGGGCATCTTGCAGAGTATAAACAAGTTTGCCTTGTTTATTTCGCTTCACATTAATAATGCAGTGACGGCGATCCATACTCATGTCCGACGTTTCAATAGGAGTATTAATATTGGTTCCCACACAGCGACGACCAATTACATTGTCACCTTCCTGCAAAGGAAGCACTTGTTTGAAGCCAAACACATTCTCAATCACTGTAATACTGCCAAAAGCATCTTTAAATTCTTCTTCATCAGGGCGTTCTTCCTTTTGCGGAGCACGCATCTTTGTCTTTCCCAGACGAATACTAAACTGCTTGCCACAATGCTCACAAACGAAGACCAATGACTGACCTTCGCTGTATTTTGTTTCATTGAACAAAAGATAATTCTCACATTTAGGACAACGGATACGCTTCATAAGATTAAAAAATTAAGAATTATCACTTCTTCAGCACCCAAGCATTTTTGTACATCTCATTTTGGCGAATTCTTGCCAAAGCCTGATAAGCTTCCACTTCTGTTCCGCAAGATTCAATGCTGACACGCATTTTGCCGTCTCCAACAATCGCTTTTGCAGTGGAGAAACCTTTTGCAACCAGCTGGGCTGCCATTGCTTCTGCATCTTGTTCTGTGCCCACGCTAGCAATGATAATATGATAGGGTCTTTTAGGAGTGGCAACGGACTGTTTAGCAGCAACAGGTTGCACATTTTGTTTAGGAGTCTCAGAAGTTACAACTGTTTTAGAAGTCTCAGTCTTAGCTTGAGCTTCTGTAGATACAGCCGGTGTTTTACCAACTTTGACTTCTCTAACCGCAACAGGGGCTACCACTTTCTTTTGTGTCCCTTTTTGCTTGTTAGCTGATTTGCGGGTGGGAGTATTCTGCTTTACAACAATCGGTGTAATAGCCAAAGATTGCTTTTCTATTTTCTCAAACAACTCATCCGGTAATAGCTTTGCATAATTTTCTTCCACCACTTCCGTATTCTCTATCGGAGTAGAAAAGAAGAAAGAAAGCACAATTGCAGCTACCACTGCGGCAGCATTAGTCAGATATGCACGGTTAAACTTGATGGAGAAAGTACGTTTCTCCTTTTTGATAGCGGCAGGCACTGAATAAGCGGCAACGTTCTCGGTCGACGGTTTTTCCAAAGCAGACAATTCCTGCATCTCAAATGCATCCAGCCCATATAAATAAGGAGTTGTGATCTTATTATCATAAGGTGCGAAGTCGAAGGTGTTATGAATAGTGTAACGTACTTCGCCAACATTCGGCAAATCAACCTTACCGTCTTCGTGCAACGTGGCTATTAATTCGTCCACTTTACGTTCTACCATCTTGGTAGCATCAGAGAAATTGGTTCCATACACAGACATATAAGACTGTACCAGCAAACCGTCATTCATCTTCAATTGCGGATTAAAGCCGATAATACGGGTAGGGGGCAGGAAAATATTTTCTTCTTTCACTCTTGTAGCCGAAGCGTAATGAGCAACAAATCCTCCCAAACCCGGAACAATGACGCAGTCATTTTCCAATAACAAAGCTTCTATATGTTGTGCCAATTCAATCATGCTGCAAAAGTAACGCAAATCTCGGATATAAGCCAGTTTCAGGGCATTTTTCTTTTCAACAATTTATAAACAATGCAGAATGGTACAATGCTTTCTTTGAATAAAAGCCGACTGATTCGTTAATGAATCAGCCAGCTTTTATTAATTTCGGACCTGTATTTTCGTTAATTAGCTATGATCATTCTTTTTGTATCAATCAAACGACCATCTGTTACCAATGAATAAATATAAATTCCATTAGGCAATTTATAAGTATCTACATATATCTCATTTTGTCCTTTTGTTCCTATTGGCAATTTTAGAACCATTCCTCCCATAGTGTTGTATATTTGGATATAAGCATTGACCGTCTCTAAAGGGATATAACAGTTTATAGCAGTACTTCCTTTAGCCGGATTAGGATTATTTTGTTCCATTCTGGCATCTTTTTTGTCTTTTACCATTTTATCGTCTATATTATTGTTCTCATCCATAATACCTCTGGTCATCGAATTTGAAGCTGTACCATTATATATTCTAACAGTACTACCTAACTCTGCTGTAAAACCTGGCACTATCCTCACGGAATTATAGCCATTCATAATGACATTTGCACCGCTCCTTATAGTTACATTTTCAGCATACAACTTAGAATGTTTATATGTTTTATTGGACGTGATGGTTACATTCTTAATATTGCCATCAAATGTTGGCGTCTCTCGTTTAATCGTTATTGTTTTAGTATTACCCAAAACACTTCTAAAACCAAGAGGAGTAACCTTTATAGTTTCACCATTACCGGATGTTGCATTATAATTAACTTTAATGGTCCGGCCGCTATAGAATGTTTTTCCACCCCAAGACTTTGGAGTTTCCCACTTAAACTCCGTGATTTTATTTTTGCTTAACGGATATGCCATTTCTGGAACAGTGCATTCCAATATACCTGTTTGCCCAAGCGGAAGTTTTATTATATCATTGGTAACTTTACTCCCATTGTATCTGAAATCTGTAATATACATATTCTTGACACTGTTTATATTGACTTCGATGCGGAGCAAAACAGGGCCATTGATATCTACGGTTATAGTTCCTTTATTTGTGGTATCATCCCACACAACATCAGCATAGAGCACGGCAATTGCCTGCCTCAGTTCAGTTGGACCATTCACATTGTTAAAACGACCATTGGTAATTTTCCACCGAACTACCGTATTGATATCCCACCCATCCAAATTAGCTCTATATGAGTAGTATGTTCCTGGATCAACAGTTGTAGGTCCTACAAGAGAATTCCCTACGGAGAAGGAACTCAGACTATTTAATAATAAAAATATGAAAATAATATATTTTTTCATCATAGTATTTATTTTTATTGGGTAATTTTTGATTTCAATTCTTCTATTTCTTTTTGTTGTTGTTCCATCGCTTTTTGTTGTTGAATCACGTACAAAGTCAGTTCTTCTATTTTCTGGAGTAGAAGCGCATTAGTTTCTCCTACATTGATACCATTGGTTTTAACCTCTTGCTCAGAAGGTACATTCGGCAATCTACCTTTCTCCTTTATATGTTCTTCAACTTCTCTCAATGTAGGTAATTTATAATTTCTCTTAAAGACAAAATCAGCCCAATTTGATTCTACCAAGATTTCTTTTGCCCTGATAGTTCCATTTACATCAAGTTTGTTTTGAGGATTTTCAGTGCCAATACCTACATTTCCGCTTGTAATTAATAGGCTATCAGCCCTTATTGTACCATTTATGTCTAATGAAGTCGTTGGATCTGAAATTCCAATTCCCATCTTTCCATTTGTTTTGAATATAAATTGAGGGGTAAAAAAATCCTCGCTCCAATGTTGTCTTCCAATCATGAATCTATCATTATTATCATCGCCAACATTTAGTAGGAAATCGGTCTGATCTAATGTAATATTATACCGTACAAAGTGTATATCATCCATATTATCTCCATTATGACCAAAATTAAGTTTCTTTCCATATCCAACGTAAAATTCAGATTCGGTAGCACCTAACTGCAGATCTTTTTCGATAATTTCAAACGGGGAAACATAGCCATCATTATTACTCTTCGTTTGAGAGAAAGCTGCCATACAAATCAGAAGAAGCAAACATAGCATATAATTTTTTTTCATAATAATATTTTTTTAGAAGTTAATATATAGGTATGAGAATTAATTACTTAAATAAAATATCCATGGAGAAAAGCATATTACCTATTTTTATCGAGTTTTTTTAATTTCAATTCTTCTATTTCTTTTTGTTGTTGAATCACATACAAAGTCAATTCCTCTATTTTCTGAAGTAATAGCGCATTGGTTTTGCCTAAACTAATACCATTAGCTTTAATTTCTTCCTCAGAAGGAACATTTGGCAATGTACCCTTTTCTTTTATGAATTCTTCGACTTCTCTCAATGTAGGTAATTTATAATTTTGTTTAAAGACAAAATCAGCCCAATTTGATTCTACCAAGATTTCTTTAGCCCTGATGGTTCCATTTACATCAAGTTTGTTTTGAGGTTTATCAGTACCGATACCTACATTACCATTCGTTATTAATAAACTGTCAGCTCTTATAGTACCATTTATATCTAATGAAACCGTTGGATCAGGAATTCCAATTCCCATTTTTCCATTTGTTTTGAATATAAATTGAGGGGTAAAAAAGTCTTCATTCCAATGTTGTCTCCCAATAATGAACCTATCGCTATAGTCATCGCCAACATTTAGAATAAAATCCGTTTGATCAAATCTAATATTATTTCTAACGAAGAATATATCGTCAAGGTTATCAGAAAAATCTCCAAAGAACAACTTTTTTCCATATCCTAAATATTCTACACCAGAAGCTCCCAATTGCAAATCTTTATCAATGATCTCAGTTTGAGAAAAAACTCCTATGCAAATCAATAGGAGTGAACATAATGCATAAATCTTTTTCATAATAATATTTTTTAGAGGTTAATAAATATGTATGAAAATTAGCCAATTAAATTTCAGAACATAAAAATATTGATATGTTAAGAAACACATATGTGATATAATGCAACTAAACCATTAAATAATTTATTTATATACAACATCTTAATCTTTGTCTATGGAATATTTCACTTTTAATTTCTCTATTCATATTCATTTGCTGAATTACACACAAGAATAACACTTCTATTTTTTGAGTAAATACAATATTATTAAAAGATTTTGAAGCGAAAAATGAATAGTTATAACCTAATAAAATTGGAATGTTTGATAAGTTTGTAAATGATAATAATATATTCAAAGACAAAATGGTAAATTCAACTATTCATACCGCCAAACAAATTATAAACCGCAACAAAAAATACCGCGTCGGACAGCGAAGTATAATCACTAGTGCTTTATTTGATAAAACGCTCAAAAAACAATGAACAAATTATAGACAACCTAACAATAAACCCGCCTAACCAACGTTTATTGACTATAGAACTATTGCTTTTACGATAGTCAAATTAATAAAAGATAAGATATACGATGAAAATAAGAATGCTGATTCCTGCTTTTTCGTTACTAATATTAATGTCGTGCAAAACAACGACTAATACTATTACCTATTTTCAGGATTTAGACAACCAGATGCCAGCTGTTATCGAGCAATCTGTTAATTATACCCCTCGGATTGCTCCTGATGATCAATTATCAATAACTGTATCTGGGACAGATCCGAATGCTGTAGCAGCATTCAATATGCCACTTGCCAGCTATTTGGCCCCAGGGGAAACAAATGTTACCTCTACACCTGTACTTCATACTTATTTAGTAAATTCACGCGGAGAGATTGATTTCCCAGTACTTGGTAAAATACAAGTTGCTAATATGACACGTAGCGAATTGACAGACATGATGACTGAAAAGATTTCCGCTTACGTCAAGTCTCCAATTGTTACGATACAGATAAGGAATTTCAAAGTTTCAGTACTGGGTGAAGTTAATAAACCCGGAACGGTAAATGTACCTAATGAACGCCTGTCCGTACTTGATGCCCTTGGTATGGCAGGAGATTTAACAATATATGGCAACCGTACTAATGTGCTTCTAATCCGTGATAACAACGGAAAAAAAGAATATCACCGTTTTGATCTGACATCCGCAGAAACTCTGACTTCACCCTTCTATTATCTACGGCAGAATGATGTTCTCTATGTGGAGCCTAATAAAGCAAGAAAAGGTAATGCCAAATATAGTCAAAGTGGGCAGTTTAATGTATCTTTGGCATCAACTATAATCAGCGCTTTATCGGTGTTGGCATCGTTAGGGATCGCATTATTGGTTAAATAAATCACTTAGTTATGAATGACGAAAACATACATATAGGAGCGCTTTTAAAGCAATTCCTAGCTTACTGGAAAATATATACACCTATTGGCATTATCTGCCTGATTGCCGCCGTCTGTTTCTTAATAGCCACACCTCAAGAATATCAGTTTACAGCACGTATACAACTAATCAGAGATAATCAAGGGATGATGTCTGAACTGAAAATGTTGAAAAGCACAGGTATAGGTGCAATGTTGGGCGGAAGTAGTTCAGGAAGCAGTGTAGAAGATGAAGTAATAGTACTGATGTCGCGTACCAATATGACTGAAGCGATTCGTGAAACCGGATACCAAGTGGAAACGCGTGAACGGCGAGGCCTAAAAAATGTACTGCTTTATGGAAAAGACAATCCAGTAACATTTCTCTTTCCCGAACAGTTTTTAGATACCTTAAGTAAACCAGTAAAAATAAAACTAACATTATCGAATGGAATCATACAATCAGCCCAAATAAAATCAACTTTATTTAAGACGGTGAAAGTAAAAGAACAGCCGCTGCCTTGTCGATTGCAATTACCTATTGGCACCATTATGATTACCCCGAATGCAGACGTTTCCGTTCCCGGAGAAAAAACACTGACTATTCGGATTACTCCATTGCAGCAAACCTATGAAGATTTGTATGATGATTTATACGCAGGTGCACAAGAAACAATTTCAGACATAATAATACTCCTGTTTGAAAACGAGAATAAACAGCGGGGATATGACTTCTTAAATACTATCATGTCCACTTACAACCAATATAGCCGAAATGTAAAAGTAAAGGAAGCCACTATCAATGCGAAGTTTGTGAAAGAACGTTTGGATACCATTACTACGGAACTTGCATATCTGGAACATCAGATTGAAACTTATAAGAAACGGAATAACATACCGGAGCCTGCTTTATATGCTAAAGCGACCGTTACAGGATATCAAGAATTGGAAAGTGTTATTTTAGAAACAGAAACTCGCCTGAAAATTCTGGATTATGTAGTGGATTATATGAAAAATCCCCTGAATGAGTATGCTTCAGTGCCTGCTATAGAAGGAATCGGTGAAAAATCTATTGCCCTTTATAATCAATTGGTACTTGACCGACAGCGCCTGCTTCTTTCTTCCGAGAAAGAGAATCCAGCTTTGATACTTGCCGACAAACAATTGGCCGAACAGCGCAAAATGCTGCTGGAGGCTATAGATGCAGCTCGGCAAAGCATACGTGCAAGCCTGAAGGAAATAAATAAGAAAAATCAGGTGTTCAGCAGCCAGCTTAGTGCTCTACCCACCCAAGAAAGGGAATACATCGAAATGAAGCGTCAGCAAAAAATAAAAGAGAGTGTCTATTTGTTCCTTATGCAAAAATTGCAGGAGAAAGAGTTGGTAAACTCTCCGGACGAGCAGGCGGGTAGGGTGGTAGACGCAGCATATAGTTCGGCAAAGCCTGTATATCCACGCAAAGTGTTTGTACTGGCAATAGCACTTGCTGCAACTTTCATTCTCTCACTAATCATTATTAGTTTTCGGGTGTTTGTTTTCACTAAAACAAAATAAGCCATGCTATCCCGGTTAGTGTTCTCTAAAAACAACTTATTTTTCGCCTTTCTCATATTTGGCTATTTATTCGGAGTTATCTTCTATGACTTCATCGGATTCGACTATGTAGATGAGTTAATGGCTCTCTTTCTAGTTGTCTTTACCGGGATGGTGGTAATGGAACGCAAAAAATGGAAAGAGTTGATACCCATAGGAATAGTTGCCGGAATTTTTATATTCTACTTGATATATTCATTTCTTATCAAATCCAATACTCCCATTGCAATTTGCATGGATTTCTTGACACAACTAAAGCCTTTTCTGGGATTTTATTGTACCTTTCTGATAGCTCCAGTACTAACTATATCCCAGAAACGCTTCTTATCCATTCTATGCATAGTAATAGCGGGCGGACTTTTCATCTTAGGAATCATTGATGTTAATTTCTTGTTTTTCGGCCATCAATCCCGTTATGCGACAGCCGTTATTGCTACCTTTTTTCTACTTAGCTATTGTTCTACCAATTCATGGAGCGACATTGTCGTATTATTGTTAATATTGACCATTGGACTGATTTCCACCCGTTCTAAATTTCATGGTTTCTGGGCAATCGCCATTTTTCTGATGGTCTATATGAAATTGGGCGGAAGAATACGTTTTAACATAACAACAACAGTCCTGTTCGGGTGTCTTGCTTTAATAACTATTTGGTTGGCAAAAGACAAGATTATACTCTATTATGTGGATGGAATGATGAACTCCCAAGAAATGTGGAGCCGTCCTGCCATGATGCTTACTTCCATGCAAATCTTATATGACTATTTTCCTTTTGGAAGTGGATTGGGAAGTTTTGGAACATTCGCTTCTGCAGAATATTATTCTCCTGTCTACTCCGCTTACGGAATTGATCACTTGTGGGGATTATCAAAAGATATGCCTGCATTTATATGTGATGCATTCTATCCCGAATTAGCCCAATTTGGAGTCGCAGGCGTCATACTCTATTTTGCTTTTTGGTTCTCAATCCTCAGGAAATCAACGAAAGAACAATTGCCTAGTGGGCAATTATTTGTTTTGCTAATATTTATATTTTTTCTGATAGAAGGAATTGCCGATGCCACTTTTACGCAAAACCGGGGATTGTTTATATTGATATTATTAGGTCTTATATTATCTTCGAATAAATGAAGCTGAAAATTGGAACATATAAAAAAGGAGCCGTATATTCTTCCGCTTTCAGCATCGGAAGTAAACTGACAGCTTTTGTCATGCAACTTCTAATTGCTTACTATCTGGGGGCAAATACAGGAACGGATATTTATTTTTATTTATTTAATATAGCTATTTTAGTAGGTGGGCTAGTGCAAACACTTAATACATCTATTTTAATTCCTAAAGCTATGTTCCTGCGCTATAATGAATCATCAAGAGCTGAAATGCAATTTCACAATTCATTTCTTTACACATTCTTATTACTGGCAGCAGGTGCATTACTTCTATTCTGCATAATTGGAGGCAAACAAGCACCAGAATGGATTATGAATTTCCCCACCCAAGATATACGCAGTCACATCTCAGTATATTACTTGTTTTTCCCACTGACTCTCCTTATCATAGTAAATCTCTATGTAAGTGAAATATTGGTTTCATTCAAGTATTTTACATTGGGACTTTCGTGTAATTTCATGATAAACTTTAGTGGCATTGTCGCACTTATCTTATTTGGTCAAAAAGCAGATGTTTCAATCGTGATGTATAGTAGCTGTTGTGCATGCTTACTGAATATTATCTTGTTGCTTTGGTTTATGAAGAAAAAGCTGAGATGGCAATTCTCGTTAGTAAAATTCGCTCTTGTCCGTTCACAAAGCAAAGCGTTAACCGGGCTGGCTGTTAATCAGGGAATCATTATTTTTGCATCCACTTTTCCCATGTATCTATTGTCCCAATATCAGCCGGGAATAATAACTATCATCAATTATGCACAGAAGTTTATCCAAGCTCCGTTAGCACTCATACAGCAAATAACTTCTGTTCTTCAAATAAAGCTCAACAATCTATACAGCCACGGTGAAAAGGAAGAAATGTATCATGTCACTTTGCGGGTAACTTTACGTTTATTTCTGTTTACGATATGCACTTCTTTGGTTATCTTCCTGTTACGTACTTTTATTGCCGAGGAATTGTTCGGATTAGGAAAAATGCCGTATGCCGCCATGGAAAAGCTATCATCCCTTATCGGTATAATGACATTTGCAATGCCTTTTACCGCCGTCAGCTTGGCATGCATGAAAATATATTTTACAGAAGGCCGTATACGTCTCTATATCATTATTATGTCATTGAGTAACCTATTCTCATGTATATGTTACTACTTTGCTATAGAGACATGGAAGGAACATGGATATGCCGTTGTGTACTTATTCATTGAATTTGTAATTATGATAGGTATTGTGGCGTTTTTAAAACGCAGAAAATAAAGATAAAAATGAAAGATTATAGATTAAGCAGCTGGAAAAAATATCCTAATGAACTTTTTTATATAGCAGCAATGGCAGCTCTAATTTTACAGCTATTGCATCTTCGCTATGACCTTTTATTACACTTTGATAAGGATTTAGGATTGTTGAGCTACAGTGCCCGTTCTATGGTTGACGCACTCTTGCTACTACTACCTTATTGGTTGCTTCCTGCTAAATTACGCATATATTATGTTAGTATTATAGTTTTCCTATTCTCTTTTTGGGGATTGTCTCAATTATGGTATTATCGTACTTATGATGATCTGATGCCATTTTCCTCTTTTCTCCTATTTGATAATATTTCCTCTTTGTTATTAAATAGCATAAAAGCATCCATGAAATTAACAGATATTCTGTTTATTCTGCCACCATTCTTTTTATTCATTCTTTATTGGTTTCTTTTTGTGGATACAATAAAAAAGACACCTGTCAATTCTAAAAAAAGAGTCATATATACGATTAGTATCTTACTTTTTGCTATTCTTATACATTTAATGAATGCATATGTGTTTTATTCAAAAATGCAAAATAGGACGACTTGTCATTTAGGAATTCGCTATGTTAATACGGTTAATTACATATCGTATTTTGACTTTAATGGATTTGTTCCCTTCTGTATACATTCATTTATAAACACCATATTAGAAAAACGCAGTTTGAATATTAAAGAGAAAGAAGAAATAGAATCATTTTTGAGCAAATACATGCTTAAATATACAGATAATCAATACGCTGTTAAAGAAAAACAGAATTTAATTGTGATAATAGTTGAATCTCTTAACTCATGGCTTATTAATTTTAAACTGGATAGTATAGAAGTAACCCCTCATTTAAATCAACTTTGCCAGGAAAATAATTCAATTCTTGCTTTACATATACAACCTCAAGTCAAAAGTGGTAGATCAAGTGATGCACATTTCATGTACAATACAGGACTGTTACCTATAAATAATGGTGCGGTGGCTGTACGATTTGGAGAGGCTGAATATCCTTCTTTGGCAAAAGCGTTAAAAGGGTATAAATCATTATCTATGGTTTGTGATGATGCTAAATATTGGAATCAAGAAACAGCTTTCAAATCTTATGGATTTACACAATTATATGATAGTCGTTCGATGATGAATACTTCAGGAAACATAAATGATCATATCTTGTTAGAAAAGGCTGCCAATCAAATTAAACATGTCGATTTCCCTTTTTACGCACAGCTGGTGACAATTAGCATGCATTATCCTTATAATACATTAGAGATTCCTTCTACAAATATTTCTAAATCAAAATTGTATACCAAAGATATTAGAAACTTTCTGGAAAAAGCCCATTTTTGTGATAATGCTATTGGCAAATTTATTCAAGAATTAAAAGAAACAGGAATCTATGAGAAATCACTTATAGCAATTATTTCGGATCACAACGAAATAGATAAGAACCAAATTGAAAATAGAAAAGAGACTCTACCTGAAGATAAAGAAATAGCAATGATTATACTCAATGGTTCACAAAAGCTGAATTACACCTCTAAAATGGAACAAATAGATATATATCCGACTTTACTTGATTTAATGGGGGCTAATAACTATCCGTGGAAAGGTTTAGGGCATAGTATTTTTCGTAAGGACTCTATACTATTACTCCCATTAGAAGAAAGAAGAAGTTATATTTCTGATTTGATTATAACAAAAGGATATTTTAAAATGAAGTAACATGCGCATATTATTACTGAATTCCATATTATATACTCCCCGCACCACAGCTAAAGGGAGATTTATCCCCCAGGTAGCTTCTATTGAAGATTGCATGATTATAAAACTGGGGATAGAGTTTGTTAATCAGGGACATGAGGTGACTTTAGTAGCTGCGGAAGATTATAAGCCAACTAATCAGCAGGATTTTCCCATAGAAATAGTTTATTTCCGTTCCATGTTGCCTAAATTGTTCCTGCCGACTGTACTGCCTTTTCATCCGCAACTGATTCACTTCATCAAGAAACACAAAGAACAGTTTGACATGATTATCAGCAGCGAAATTTTTTCGTTTAATTCTTTATTTGCTGCATGCTTAGTGCCTGATAAAACTCTTATATGGCAAGAATCAGGCAATCATAATCGAAAATTCTTCAAATTGCCATCTTTGATATGGTATCATTTTGTAGCACGCACATTTATGCGCAAGGTAAGAGTCATACCCCGTTCTCTTATAGCAGGAAAGTTCACAAAACAGTTTGGTTTGAATGTTTTTTCTAATTTTATAGATCACGGTGTAGATGGAAAAGTATTTCATTTCCAAAAAGAAAAGAAAGCTTCATTTATTGTTATAGCCCATTTGGATAGAGATAAGGATGTAATATCTATTATCATCTCCTATAAGAAATTCATAGAACGATATTCTGACAGACAATATTCATTATACATAATCGGAGAAGGGGAGGAATCTGAGAATCTGAAAGACTATGTCCAAAGTAACCAACTGAGTAATCAAATTTTCTTTTTGGGAAGAATCCCGCAAAGGGAATTGAGTAAATATCTAAGCGAATCTGCTTGTTTACTTTGCAATTCCAGGAAAGAACTAAATATGTTGTCGATAGGAGAAGCTATAGTAGCAGGAACTCCGGTACTTACAAATACGGTTCCGTATAGCCATGAATGGATAACACAGAATAAGCTAGGAATAGTTAAAGATAATTGGACAGAAGAAGATATGCATGAAATAGTGATGAACAATCAGTATTATGTGGATAATTGCTCACGCTATTCTTCCCAACTCTTATTATCAGAACTTCCCAACAAATTCATAAAACAATTCAATATGAAATGACTATGAGAATTCTCATTGTAAATAAGTTCCTATATCTTCGGGGAGGTGACTGCGTCCACTCCCTAAATCTAAAGCAATTATTACGCAATGCAGGTCACGACGTATGTTTCTACGCAATGAGTTATTCACAAAATATAGTATGTGAAGAAAACAAATATTTTGCCGAAGAGATAAGTTTCTCTGCGAAGGATCTACAAGGAAAAATAAAAGCTGCCAGCCGCATTATATGGGGGATAGGAGTAGTGCAAAACTTCAAAAAACTTTTAGAGGAATTTCAGCCTGACGTTGTGCACCTGAATAATATTCATTCGTATCTTTCACCTATAGTTGCGAAACTGGCATATCAAAGAGGAGTCAAAGTAATATGGACACTCCATGACTATAAATTGATCTGTCCTTCATACAGCTGTCTTTGCAAGGGAAATACCTGTGAAGCATGTTTTACAGATAAAAAGCACGTAGTACTCCGTAAATGCATGAAGAACAGTTTTCCGGCAAGCATATTGGCTTGGGGGGAAGCCATGAACTGGAATAAAAATAAGCTTTCATTATGGACAAATAGTTTTATCTGTCCTAGTCAGTTCATGGCGGAAAAAATGCAGCAAGGAGGATATCCGGCCAGTAAATTACAGGTCATTAGTAACTTCATTGGAGAAGAACAAGTGCAATATATAATAAATACCCCCAACCCCATACGGGAAGAAGCATACGCATATATAGGACGACTTTCACAAGAAAAAGGTGTTGAGTCACTTTTAAAGGCTGCCTCTCGTTTACCTTATAAACTATATATTGCCGGCAGCGGACCTTTAGAAGCTGATTTAAAGAAAAAATATACTGCAAATAACATAATCTTTCTTGGACATTTGGGAATAATGGATACTATTGAATTACTCAAAAAAATATCATTTACTGTCATTCCTGCTATTTGGTATGAAAATAACCCACTAAGCGTAATAGAATCCTTGTGTTGTGGTACTCCTGTGCTAGGGCGAAATATTGGCGGCATACCGGAATTAATAGAAACCAGCAGCTTTAACCGCCTCTTCACTCAAGACGAAGAATTACCTTCACTAATTACTAAAATGTTCAATACCGTTGTTTCTGCCAATAGAGATGAATTATCCACCGCGGCCTTGCAACGCTTCTCCGGTGAGCATTATTATCAAAAGTGGCTTGAAGTAGTAGGAAAGGAATGAAAAATAGTATTTTTGCAAATAAATAAACTGCATATATATGAAATCCGCTATAAATTCCCCCACTGACATGTGTATCATTGTTACATATCGCTGCCCGATGCAGTGCCAAATGTGTAATATATGGCAAAATCCCACAGATAAAAATAAAGAAATCACTCCGGCAGAAATTGAAAAACTACCGAAAGTGAAGTTCATAAATATTACAGGAGGAGAACCTTTTATCCGGGAGGATCTGGAAGAAATTGTAAAAGTAGCATTCCATAAGTCTCCTCGCGTTGTTATTTCAACTTCAGGATGGTTTGAAGAACGTATTATCCGTTTAGCTGAAAAGTTTCCTAAAATAGGGATACGTATTAGTATTGAAGGATTATCTCAAAAAAATGATGAACTTCGAGGAAGGCAAGGCGGGTTCGATAAGGGACTTCGCACCCTGTTACAACTCAAAGAAATGGGAGTAAAGGATATCGGTTTCGGAATTACTGTTTCCAACTCCAATTCAGCTGATATGCTTTCCTTATACCGCTTATCTCGTTCATTGGAAATGGAATTTGCAACCGCAGCCTTACATAATTCGTATTACTTTCATAAAACAGATAATGTGATTACCAATCAAACAGAAGTCTGTGGTAATTTTAGCAAATTAATAGAATGGCAACTAAAAGAAAAACATCCGAAATCCTGGTTTCGTGCATATTTTAACTGGGGACTAATTAATTATATCAAAGGAAAACCTCGTTTGCTTCCTTGTGAAGCTGGTTTAGTTAATTTCTTTGTAGATCCATATGGGGACGTTTATCCCTGTAATGGCATGGAAAGTAAATACTGGAAAGAAAGTATGGGAAACATCCGTACTATGACTTCCTTTGAAGAGTTGTGGAGAAGCGAACAAGCCGAACGCATCAGATTCCAGGTGTGTGAGTGTCCTAAAAATTGCTGGATGGTAGGAACAGCTGCTCCGGTCATGAAGAAATATATAACTACTCCAATGCGGTGGGTGTTGCATCAAAAGATACACTCCATACTGGGACATCCCATAATACTAAACGATAAAGAAATATGAAAATTGTAGTAACAGGGACCAGAGGCATTCCCGGTATACAGGGAGGGGTAGAAACGCATTGCGAAGAGCTCTATCCATTAATTGCAGATAAACAGCATGAAATTATTGTTGTTCGCCGTCCCTATTATGCAGTGGATCATTCTGTAAAAGTATATAAACAAGTTATTATAAAAGATATAAGAGTGCTGCGTAACAAGCATTTGGAAGCTTTCATACATACTTTTTTGGCCGTGTTATATGCACGTAAAGTAAAAGCAGATATTGTACATATTCATGCAGTAGGTCCGGCATTAATGACCCCTTTAGTACGATTATTAGGTATGAAAGCGGTAATCACCCATCATGGTCCAGATTATGATCGTGATAAATGGGGGAAGTTTGCCAAATGGATACTTCGTATGGGAGAAAAAACAGGAATGTACTATGCTAATCATATCATAGTTATTTCTGAACATATCAGACGAATGATTCAACAGAAATATCCAGATAAGAAAAATATAACACTGATCTACAATGGAATAAATCCAGTATTTCCTGCACGTAGCACTGAACATCTTCAAAGTCTGGATTTGACAGAATATGGTTATATTTTAGCAGTAGGGCGTCTTGTGAAAGAGAAAGGCTTTGATAAACTAATTGAAGCCTTCAAACAACTATCTCCAGTATCTATAAAATTAGTAATAGCCGGGGATGCTGATTATCAGGATGAATATACTCAGAAGTTAAAAGAAATGTGTAAAGAGCAGAAGAACATACGCCTGGTAGGCTTTATCAAAGGAGAAAAACTTGCACAATTATATACATACGCACGGATATTTGTATTACCTTCCACGCATGAAGGATTGCCTATCGCACTACTTGAAGCTATGAGTTATAATTGTCCGGTACTGGCAAGTGATATTCCTGCTAATAAGGAAATAGGATTACCGGAGGAATGTTACTTCAAAAGTGGAGATTTATCCTGTTTGCAACAGGCTCTGAAGAAACAATTGGAAAATGCTCAGACAGAACGAGTTTCTTACAACTTGTCTGCATATAACTGGACCAATATAGCCGGACAAACCAAAGAAATATATAATTCTCTAATATTATAAAACAATATAGATAACAATTTAACGTTCTATATACTAAAGAATTCTGTATTTTAAGAATGAATATACAATCTTCAATATATACTTTTCCGTTGAAACGGAAAAGTAACCGTATACTCAAACGAACACTTGACATAGTGTTATCATTGATAGTCTTGACTACGATATATCCAGTGGCATATATCATCATCGGGTGTTGCATCAAAATAAAGATGCCGGGTAAGATTATATTTACTCAAAAGCGCAACGGCTTATATGGGAAGGTATTTACATGTTATAAGTTTCGCTCCATGCTGCCCAATGTTGAAGCCGATACGCAACAAGCCTACAATGAGGATCCACGTATTACTCCATTAGGACATTTCCTGCGTGTCACCAGTCTTGATGAGTTACCACAATTCTGGAATGTGCTTAAAGGAGACATGTCCGTAGTGGGGCCACGTCCTCATATGCTGATACATACTGAGCAATATTGTGATATCATTCCTGAATACAATAAAAGACTTATTGTGAAGCCGGGTATCACGGGATGGGCCCAGATACACAACCTGCGCGGTGAAACAGAGAAGTTGGATAAAATGAAAAAAAGAGTAGAATATGATATATGGTATATCGAACATTGGTCGTTCTCATTAGACCTGAAAATCATGTTCAACACAATAAAAATTATATTCCGATAAGCTCATGCGTATAACCTGTCACATACTTACAATCCTGTTTTGTTTTTCTGCTTCGTCAGTAATGACAGCGCAAAGCGGACTGAAGCATCAGAACATTTCATCTTTCGTTGAATATGGAGCATCTGTCCATACCGGTGACAACACTCCTTTGTGGCAGGTCAGCAATCAACATGGATTATCCTCTATTGACAATAATACTTATTTTAGAGGTGGAGCTTTTTATACAGATACAATCCGCCAGTGGAGGTTGGAAGGAGGACTGGATATGGCGGTTGCATCCGGTTTTACATCCACTTTTATATTGCAACAGGCTTATGCTGACATACGATATAAATGGTTGGGGATACTCATTGGTAGTAAAGAGATTGACTCACCTTTATTAAATCAGCAATTAAGTAGTGGCGGACTAACCTGGTCGGGTAATGCAAGACCTATTCCACAAGTATGGATAGGACTTCCTGAATATGTGCAAGTATTACCACGCCTCGCTTTAAAAGCAGAAATGTCGTACGGATGGTTTACTGATAATAAATATCAGAGAAAGCAGGTAGGAGAGGATTATTGGTATACTAAAAGCATCAAATATCACCATAAAAGCGGATTCCTACGCATTGGAGTTCCACAGGGTAAGTGGCAACTAGACCTGGGTATGAGCTTGGATGTACAGTTTGGTGGATATAAAAGCGCCGGAATGGATGCAGGAGATTTAGGAAATAGTTGGAAAGATTATTTCAAGGTATTTATTCCCAGTCGTGGAGATGACAGTAGTCCTGAAGGAGAACAAATTGCCTATCAAGGTAATTTTATGGGTAGCGAACATATACGGATGACTTATCGTCATGAAGATTTTTCCATCAGTGCTTATCTGGAGAATTATTACGATGATTTCAGTGGAATGGGAAAACTCAACGGATTTGATGGTTTATGGGGGATCGAATACAAATCTAACCATAAACAGGTCATCAACGGTTTTGTACTGGAATACTATCAGACTACTAACCAGAGCGGTCCAATGCATGGAGTGGATTTCACCGTAGTAGAGAAAACGGGAGGTGCCGACGATTATTATAACAACGAGTGGTATCCCGGCTGGGTACACTGGGGGATGACTATGGCTAACCCATTGATAGCTTCTCCCATTTATAACAAAGACGGTGACATGAGTTTCAAATACAACCGTATCCGAGCCTTGCATTTAGGTTGGAGTGGAGACATCAGCAATGAATGGACATACCTCGCAAAACTATCATATAATAAAACTTGGGGAACTCCTTTCAAACCTATACCTAATATATTAGAAAATTTTTCTACTTTTGCATCAGTTTTCTATACTCCCCATAAATGGAAAGGATGGCGGTTCAATGCATCCATTGCTTTCGATATAGGAGAGATATATGGTGACAATTTAGGTTGCCAGTTGAAAGTACAAAAAACATTCTGAAAAAGATGAATTACATACAAACGGAAATTGATGGTGTATGGCTGATCGAACCGAAAGTTCTTCGTGACGAGCGTGGCTATTTTATGGAAGCCTTTAAAGAAGAGGAATTCAAAATGCATATCGGTGATGTGCACTTTATTCAGGACAATGAGTCGAAGTCTTCCTTCGGTGTATTACGTGGATTACATTATCAGAAAGGAGAATATTGTCAGTCCAAACTGGTACGTGTTATAAAAGGAAAAGTACTGGATGTGGCAGTGGATTTGCGCCAATCATCACCAACTTTCGGTAAATATGTCTCTGCAGAACTGAGTGAGGAAAATCAACGGCAATTTTTCATTCCCCGTGGATTCGCACATGGTTTCCTTGTTCTGAGTGAGGAAGCTATCTTTATTTATAAAGTAGATAATGCTTATGTTCCACAAGCAGAAGCATCCATTCGTTTCAATGATGAAACCATAGGAATTGAGTGGCCTATAGCAGAAGAACAACTTTTATTATCTCCTAAAGATAAAACAGCTCCATCCTTCCGGGATGCGACATATTTTGAATAAAGAGTATGAAGATAGCCATCGTCGGTACAGGATATGTCGGTTTAGTGACCGGAACCTGTTTTGCAGAAATCGGTGTCAGCGTCATTTGCGTAGACACGAACAGTGAAAAAATTGAAGCGCTCAAGAAAGGTGTTATTCCTATCTATGAAAGTGGTCTGGAAGAAATGGTGAACCGAAATGTAAAAGCCGGTCGCCTACATTTCACAACTTCATTGGAGAGCTGCCTGAATGAGGTAGACGTTGTTTTCAGTGCCGTTGGTACGCCTCCTGACGAAGATGGAAGTGCTGATCTCAGTTATGTGCTCGAAGTTGCCCGTACCATTGGTAGAAACATGCAGAAGTACATATTGGTAGTCACAAAGAGTACGGTTCCTGTAGGTACTGCAAAGAAAGTACGTGCCGCTATCCAGGAGGAACTGGATAAACGGGGTGTTAGTATTCAATTTGATGTAGCCTCTAATCCCGAATTCCTGAAAGAAGGAAATGCTATCAATGATTTTATGAGCCCGGACCGTGTAGTAGTGGGAGTGGAGTCCGAACGTGCAAAGAAATTGATGAGTAAGCTTTATAAACCATTCTTGCTGAACAATTTCCGTGTAATATTTATGGATATCCCGTCTGCTGAAATGACGAAGTATGCGGCTAACTCAATGCTGGCTACCCGTATTAGTTTTATGAATGATATCGCTAATCTTTGCGAACTGGTAGGGGCAGATGTCAATATGGTACGTAGTGGCATCGGTTCGGATACCCGAATCGGGCGTAAGTTCCTTTATCCGGGTATTGGTTATGGTGGTTCGTGCTTTCCAAAAGATGTAAAAGCACTCATCAAAACCGCTGAACAAAATGGCTATCAGATGCGTGTGCTCCATGCTGTAGAAGAAGTCAATGAACTACAGAAAAGCATTCTTTTCGACAAACTTTGCAAGCACTTCAACAACGAACTGAAAGGTAAGACAATTGCCTTATGGGGACTGGCTTTCAAACCGGAGACGGATGATATGCGCGAAGCCCCTTCATTGGTGTTAATAGACAAACTGCTGAAAGCCGGATGTAAAGTGCGGGCTTACGACTCCGCTGCAATGGACGAATGTCGCCGTCGGATAGGTGAGAGCATTTATTATGCCAAAGATATGTATGATGCTGTACTTGATGCTGATGCTTTGATGCTGGTTACCGAATGGAAAGAATTCCGTTTACCATCCTGGGCAGTTATCAAGAAAACCATGGAGAAACCTGTGGTGTTAGACGGGCGTAATATCTATGACAAGAAAGAAATGGAAGAGCAAGGATTTACCTATCATTGCATCGGACATTAAAAATATAAAACAGAGAGAGTTATGATAAAGTGGGGTACTATTTCTATGGTGCTCGTCGTTGTGCTTGTATCATCCTGTAGCAGTACTAAAAATGGGGAAAATTCCGACAGGGAAGACTTAACCGCTAAAGAATTGCTGCAAGGTGTCTGGCTGGACGATGAGACGGATATGCCGTTAATGCGTATTAGCGGTGATACGATCTATTATGCTGACCCACAAAATGCACCTGTTTACTTCAAGGTACTTCGTGATACGATTTATTTACGCGGAAATACCCTTACAGCTTATAAAATAGACCGTCAAACGGAATATAGCTTTTGGTTTCATTCTCTATCTGATGATATCGTAAAGCTATATAAGTCCGATAATCCGGAAGACACTCTGGCATTCTCCACTCAGGAAGTGGAAGTTATCCCCAGCACTTCAGAAGTAATCAAAAAAGATAGTGTGGTTATGTATAAAGGAACGCGTTATCGGGGCTATGTCTATATCAACCCTTCTAAGATGAAAGTAATAAAAACAGTATATTCTGATGAAGGTATAGGTGTGGACAATGTATACTATGACAACGTGATACATATCTGTGTATATGAAGGCAAGAAATTACTGTATGGCAAGGATATTACTAAAAAAGTTTTCGCCACTATTTTCCCGGAGGAAGTATTAAATCAGACCATTCTTTCCGACATGAATTTTATAAATGTGGATGGAAAAGGCTATCACTATGAAGCCATGCTCCGTATTCCGGAAAGTTCCGTTTATCATCTCGTAAGCCTGACTATCGGTACTGATAAGCAATTACATATAAAAATGGTGGAGTAAAACTCCACCATCAAACAATATCTATTAAAGAAATCCTTCTCTTATTTGTTGCTTTTTCCTGAAGGGTTAGCACTTTTTCTCGGAGCATTACCTCTTCCTTTTGAAGCACCTCCTTTCTTCGGAGCATTTCCACTACCTTTATTGGTATTTCGTCCTTTAGCACGGAAGTTACGTTTGCCCCTTCCGTCATAACTACGTGGCTTGTATTCGGGTGACTCACCTAATTCTTCAGGTACAGGTATTTTATAAATATCTCTTTCCAGGAAATTCTCAATTTGCTTGAAGTTACTTTGTTCCTTTTCATTTACAAAGGTTAGAGCAACACCATCGTTATTAGCACGCGCCGTACGACCAATACGATGAACATAGTCTTCACTGTCATGCGGAACATCATAGTTAATCACAAGACGAATATCATCAATGTCAATACCACGAGCCACGATGTCAGTGGCAACCAGAATGTTTATACGACCTGCCTTAAACTCATGCATCACTTCTTCACGCTGTGCCTGTTCCAGGTCAGAATGCATTTCGCCTACATTCAGCTTCATCATTTTCAAGGCCTTTGTCACTTCCTTTACTTTCAACTTGGATGATGCGAAGATAATGACACGCTCCGGTGTTTGTTCAGCAAAGAGACTGCGAATTATACCCAACTTCTGATTTTCATAGCAAACATAGGCGGCTTGCACAATTTTATCAGCAGGGCGTGAAACGGCAAGTTTGACTTCAGCGGGATTATTGAGAATGGTGTTGGCAAGTTGTTGTATTTTTGCAGGCATGGTAGCAGAGAACATGATGGTTTGCCGTTCTTTAGGCAAATACTTCACAATCTGCATGATGTCATCGAAGAAACCCATATCGAGCATGCGGTCGGCTTCGTCAAGAATGAAATAGGAAACACGGGAAAGATCTACATATCCCAAACTCAGATGAGCTATCAAACGTCCCGGAGTAGCTATAACAACATCGGCTCCCAACATTAGCCCCTTCTTTTGCTGTTCAAAGAGTATCCCATCGTTACCACCATAAACTGCCACACTGCTGACAGGCATGAAGTAGGAAAAACCTTCCATCTGCTGATCTATTTGTTGCGCCAATTCTCGTGTGGGAGACATAACAATACAGTTTATAGCATCTTCAGGATGTCCACCTTCGGAAAGTTTATTCAGTACAGGCAACAGATAGGCAGCCGTCTTACCGGTTCCGGTCTGTGCCACGGCTATTAAATCTCTGCCTTCAAGTATAACGGGAATGGATTTCTCTTGTATAGGTGTGCACTCATCGAAGCGCATGGCTTCCAGTGCATCAAGCACCTGATCATTCAGTTGTAGTTCGGAAAACTTCATGTTTCTTTTTATTTAGTCGCAAAGATAGGAAATAAAGTGATTATCACAAAAGAATGAAGCTACTTTGCAATCCATTCCTTTAATACCCTGGATGCTGTTCCCATTCCGGATTCATTTGTCTGATTTTCTCGGGAATGGGGAAGACAATAGTATACCCACTTTCTTCGTTGGGAAGTTGCGGACGACTGTTGTAAGAACGGGTAAACTGTCCAAAACGAATTAAGTCCTGACGCCGCCAACCTTCCCAGGCCAATTCTAATTGGCGCTCAGCCAGAAGATTGTCCAAAGTAGCAGTACGTTCCGGTGCTCCTACACGGGTACGCACCTGATTCAGTTCTTCATCTCCATTGCGTCCGTCACGGACTTTGGCTTCACTCTTCATAAGCAATACATCAGCGTAACGAAACAGAACAATATCATTCTCCATCAATTTTCCATCTTTCATGGCTTTGTCATCTATCTCATATTTTTTCATACGGGCACCGGCAGTCTTTTCATAAGGTTCATCAGACAGATCCAGTTTAACCTTCCACGGTTCGTAAACTAAAGCTGTTCCATCATCCAATTTCACGACATTACCTTTCAAATCATAAACAGTACCTGCATAATAGCAATAATCAAAACGCGGGTCCTGTTCGTTTGTCTCGTATCCAAAAGTCTGTAAGGCTTCGATAGTGGCACTTGATCCATTCTCACCAGACAAACCTAACGCTTTGGCATGATTATAATGACGCGAACGGAAAAGATATTGCATCTGATTGGTATATAGCGTCTTATTCATCGGAATAGTGAAGATGTTTTCAACAGAGCCTTCATTATATACGGCAAAATTGGCGGCATAATCTGATTCAAGACGATAACCTAAAGCTGTAATTTGGTCACAATAGAATTCTACGGTCTGCCAGGCATTGAATGTATTGCCATCCACATCAAAGAAGATTGTTTTCCCATCCGGATGGGTATCATCCACCCAGTTATTATCCATATAAATTTCTGCATTCAGTGCCAGTTTTGCAAGCAGGAAGTAGGCTACGGGACGTGTCAAGCGGCCATAGTAATTACCAGAACGGTTACTGAACTGAGCAGGCAGGAGTGGGGCTGTCTCTTGTAGTTCCTTGAATATGAAATTAAAGATATTCTCACGTTCACTCAGTACAATATCTTTTGAGGCAACTTTGGAAGATAGAACCAACGGAATACTACCGAACAGGTCCGTCAGATAATAATAGTACATTGCACGTAAGGCACGTACTTCGGCACGATAGGCTGGAAGTTCTGCATCTGCATGTGTAAGTGCATAACTTTCAATTTGTTCCAAAGACTTATTACTGAGCATAACTACTTTATAGAGATATTCCCAAGTGGCTTGTATCGCATCATTATTTATTCCCCATTTGTGCAAGAACAGTCCTTGCCAGAAACCACCGTCGTACCAGTCACCACCACGAGTAGGCATAATGGCTTCATCGGTTGTAAAAGTATTCAGATCATATATGCCGCGTCCTGTTCCCTGCAATCCTTGACTGTCGGAATTTCCTCCAATGTAGTTATAGAGAGAAGCAACCGCATTCAGATAAAGTTCAGTAATGTTATGATAGCCTTCTTCTTCGGGTAATGCATCGCGGGGACTTTCTTTTAGAAAACCATCACATGAGATCATGCACCAACTGAGGGTGACCAAAACACAAAACGAACGAATTATGGAATATCTTTTCATGTCTTTAAGGTTTAGAAGTTTACACTTAATCCGATGGTATATGTGCGGTATAAAGGATAATTGCGTTTATCATCTATACCTAAAGTAGAATTCACCGATGAACTGTTTATCATGGGTGTCAATCCGGAATAACCGGAAATAGTAGCCAGATTGTTGACCGTCAGTGACAGGCGAAGTGATTGCAGGTAACGGGTATTTTTCAATGGAACATTCCAGCCCACTGTGATATAGTCGAAGTTCACATAATCACCATCTTCCAACCAATAATCTGTAGCTGTCTGATCCTTTATATTCCGTGTAGGCGCTTTCTTCATAACGTTATAGTCGGGAAAACTATTCATATTCATATAAGTAAGCGAAGTACCATTATAGACTTTATGTCCGAATGCACCGTTTATCTGTAACGATACATCAAAATCTTTATAACGAAAACTGATATTAGAGCCAAGAATTGTTTTTGGAACTGCCTGACCTGCTATGTACCGGTCTTCACCATCTTCCAGACTAACACCACCACCATTCAAATCAGCAATCTGATAAGTATAGCCTCCGTTACCATCGGATACTAATCCTGTGCAATGGGGGAGGTAAAATACCCCCAGCGGTTGACCTACAATCTGGTAAACGATATGATTATATCCGCCATGAAATCCGGCACCATCCAATCCGGCAAGACTCTTGTATTCTGTTGCTGAAATATGTTCACCCTGATAGTTGCCGTCGAGGGAAAGCAATTTGTTTTGTTGAAAAGTCAGGTTAGCATTGATATTCAGTTCCATATCTTTGGTTTTCAATGGAGTTATGCCAATGGATAGCTCTGTTCCATAATTACGCATGGAACCAATGTTTGCCAGCAAAGTGTTGTAAGTGAAAGGCGGTACACTTACATTATAGAGATAGAGCATATCTTTCGTCTTGGAATTATAATAGTTGGCGGTTAGTAACAACCGGTTACCCAGCAAAGCCATTTCTATACCGGCATTGAAGGTCTGTTTCACTTCCCATTTTAAGTCCGGATTCATATTCTTCAATTGGTCCATTGTGACCACAGGTGATGAACCTACCGGAGCAACTCCGTTCGGGCGTATCAGATTCAGCGAGGTGTACGAATCAATTCCATTTTGGTTACCTGCCCAACCATAGCCTGCGCGGACTTTCAGATTGTCAATGAAAGTCAGTTTCTCCATAAACTTTTCCTTGCCGACTACCCATGCAACAGATACAGCCGGAAAGAACCCCCATTTATGATTACTGCCAAACTTGGAAGAGGCATCTCCACGGGCATTCACTGTCAGTATATAACGATCATCGTATGTATAGTTCACACGTCCCATGAAGGAGGCCAGACGAGGATCTTCATAATAAGAATTAGTTCCTTCCCACGGACGGAGAGCACCTCCCTGAAGATTGTTATAGCCCAGACCATCAATACTGAAATTAGTAACTGTGGTATAGAATCCCGAATATTGGTCTTTTTGCACTTCCGCCAGCCCCAAAACATCAAAGAAATGCTTCCGCCATTCTTTCTTATAAGACAACATCAGATTCCCCAATAACGATTCCATTTTCTTAGTTCCTTTGTATGCCTGCCCTTGCGCCCAGACCGCAACCGGCAGATACTGTGAATTTTCAATCACATTATAGGTGTAGGAACCAAACAGTGCCAGTTTCCATGCTTCAGACAAATTAAATGTCAACCGTGCATGCGTACTAATGTGCGAAGTAGCGTCTTTATCATTCACATCCATCCATGCCAGCGGATGAGACAACTGGCTGGCAAGAACACTTCCATCCCAACTTCCGGTTTCCGGATTCTTATGATTAGGGAAAGTGGGATTAAATGCAGCAGCCGAATAAAACACTTTATGTAAATTTACCAAGTTACGCTCTTTCTGTATAGAACCAAACATTCCGAGATCACATTTCAGAAAATTATCGAATACGTACTGCGTCATATTCATATTCGATGTGAAGTTCTGCAACTTTTCATTGACAATTACTCCTTCACGATTCATCAAAGCAAGTGAAACACGATAGTTGGAGGTGTTTGTTCCACCGGAGAAGGCAATGTGATGATTATGTTGCAGCCCTGTTTGTTCTATTTCCTTCTGAAAATCGGTATTGTTTCCCAAATCAAGAATAGAAACGCCACGTTCTTTAGCTACTGCCCGGAATTCATCTCCATTGAGCATTCTTACCGTTTTATAGCTTGAAGCAATACCGAAGCTACCATTATAGTTCACACTTGTACGCCCACTAACACCTTTTTTAGTGGTAATTTCAATAACACCCGATGCTCCGCGCGAACCATATTGTGCTGTTTCCGAAGCATCTTTCAAGATAACAAAACTTTCAATATCCGCCGGATAGATAGACATAAGCATACTCAAATCACCAAAAACACCGTCTACAATAATCAACGGATCATTGCCAGTAGTCAATGAAGTGGTACCACGCAAGCGGACAGCATCCAATGCTGCAGGTCCGTTGGAACCTTTCAGAATAGTCAAACCCGGTACCCGTCCGCGGATTGCATCCAGTGGATTGGTTATCTGGTCTTTATTCATCTGGTTTTCGGTGATTCTTTCTACAAGTCCTGAAAGGTTCTTGCGAAGGCCTGTGGCATATCCAATAGTCGTTATAGAGTCAGGGAGGCTAACGTGAAGTTTTTCTTGTGCAACGGCTTGAAGGCCAGGGACAGTCAAAAACAAAGAGAGATAGAAAAGGTTCCGTATTCTCTTCATAGTATTAATATTTAAGAGGTTCCGCAAATATAGATGTCATTATATGAAACAAATATATTTGCGGAATAGTTCAGCTCATTTCGGCAAATCGATATATGAGTCCTTGAAGCCTAAGAAATAGAGCACTCCATCGAGCCCGATTGTATTGATGGACTGTTTGGCATTGGCAACCACTTTGGGTTTAGCATGAAAAGCGATACCCAAACCGGCAACACCCAGCATCGGAAGATCATTGGCTCCATCACCCACGGCAATAGTTTGAGCAATATCCACTTTTTCCACCTGCGCAATCAGACGCAACAGTTCAGCTTTCCGCTTACCGTCTACAACATCTCCCAAATAACGTCCAGTCAACTTACCATCCACAATTTCCAGTTCATTGGCATATACGTAGTCAATACCATATTTTTGTTGCAAGTATTGTCCGAAATAGGTGAAACCACCGGAAAGAATGGCAATCTTATAGCCGTACTTTTTCAACACATACATCAATCGGTCTACTCCTTCTGTTATAGGCAGGTGTTCCGCTATATCCTGCATTACAGATTCATCCAACCCTTTCAGTAAGGCTACGCGTTCGCGGAAGCTTTCGGTAAAATCTATTTCCCCACGCATGGCCCGTTCGGTGATGGCTTTTACTTCATCTCCTACACCGGCACGTATGGCCAATTCGTCAATTACTTCCGTCTCAATCAGTGTGGAGTCCATATCGAAACATATCAGACGGCGCATACGACGATACATATTATCGAGTTGAAAAGAGAAGTCCATTTCAAGTTCGCTCGCCAGCTTCATCAGTTGCTCTTGCATGGCAATGCGATCCTTCGGAGTTCCACGGACGGAGAATTCGATACACGCACGAGTACGTAAATCACATTCATCCAATGGGATACGTCCCGTCAGGCGCTTGATAGCATCAATATTCATCCCCTGTTCGGCAAGAATGCGGGTGACTGCGGAGATCTGGCGGGCAGACAACTTACGTCCCAGTAAAGTAAGGATATAGCGATTTTTTCCCTGCATATTGACCCAATCTTCATATTCTTTCACCGAAATAGGATAGAAGCGAATCGTCACTCCCAAAGAAGATGCCTTGAAAAGCAACTCTTTCATAATGAATCCTGAATGTTGTTCCTCTGTCTTGCATAAGATACCCAATGACAGTGTATTATGAATGTCCGCCTGACCAATGTCAAGAATAGTAGCGTCGTATTTAGCTAAAATTTCTGTAACGGATGCAGTTAATCCCGGACGATCTTCGCCCGTAACGCGAATAAGAATAAGTTCTGTGCTCAACGGTTGCATATAAAATTGTTTATCTAAATTAATGAGTAACACGGTGCAAAAGTAGATAAAATTCCTGCTATATACACCAATTAACATAGAAATATGTATTTAACAGTAATATCCATGAAATGTTTCCTATTTCTCTTGAGGACATACTTGATACAAATGATAAAAACACATAATATATATTCGAAAATCACCGGATCAATACTGTGCAGAGAGGTATCCAGAGATGCAAAACATGTTATATAACATGAAAAAGTCAACCGTTTACTTGATTTTCAATAATAAAGTTATACCTTTGTCGCCGATTTAGAACGAGTGGTTCTATAATCTTAGTAAACGTTGATTGTATATTTGTTAGCTAAGACGTTGTTTTTACCGTCTGACAAACATCTATAAATCAACCAGTATTAACCAAAACCGCCTTACATGAAGCATGTAAAATGGATTTTTGTTGTATTACTAATTAGTTCCTTGACTTCTTTCGTAGAAAAAGACAAACCTACCGGAGGTTTAAATGTGGGTGACATAGCCCCTGATTTTAAAATCAAAACTATGTCGACTGAGCAACAACCTATTCAAAATCTCTCCAAGATGAAGGGAAAATATGTGTTACTCAGTTTCTGGGCAAGTTATGATGCGCAATCCCGGATGCAAAACGCAAGTTTGAGCAATGCGCTTCACTCAACTTCTCCAAACAATAATGTGGAAATGGTTTCCGTATCATTTGATGAATATCAATCTATCTTCGAGGAAACCATTCGTAAGGACCAAATAGTTACGCCCACCTGTTTCGTGGAAACTAAAGGCGAGTCGTCCGGCATCTTTAAAAAGTACCGTTTAGGCCGGGGATTTACTAACTATTTACTGGATGATAATGGTGTAATTATAGCCAAAAACATCTCTGCTGCAGAACTTTCAGCTTACTTGAATTAAGCTTTCACTGCACATTGCCATGAAAGATTTAAAGAACCTGTAAGACGAAAGTGGGGTTGCTTCTAAAACTTATGTGATGAAAAAAGCATCGTTAGAGTCAAAAGAAGCAAAGACAAAAGAGGAAATGGATACAACAAAAAAGCCCCTCCTGCACTTGTGGTAACACAAGGAGCGGGAGGGGCTTCTTATTTTTGTTAAGTTGAGTTGGCTACTCTATTTCGGTGCCTTCTGATACAGATAAAATGCAATGAACGCATAGAGTATATTCGGTATCCATACAGCAATTACCGGAGGAACATTACCATTCACTGCAAAAGTGGAAGCAATCGTCTGGAACAAAATATATGAAAAGCTCAATGCCAAACCTATCCCCAAGTGTAATCCCATTCCCCCTTTAGTCTTTTTCGAAGAAAGAGAAACACCTATCAATGTGAGGATAAATGATGCAAACGACATGGCAATGCGTTTGTGATATTCAATTTCGAACTCTTTGATATTGGCAAAGCCGCGCTGCCGCTGCCGGCTAATATATTCGCTTAATTGTGGACTGGTCATCATTTCCTGTTGATTTTTCATAATAAGAAAATCGGCAGGTTCCATAAAAAGAGTACTATCGATGCGGTCTCCCTTAACAATGTTCTCTTTCATACCATCCATTTCACGTATCATGTAATCCTTTATAATCCATTTATGGACGGAGGCTGTATCATAAGTGATAGATCGTGCCGTAAGATGAGAAACCAACTGTTTGTCTTTAAACTTATCCAATGAAAAACGATATCCCGTCTTGCTATAATCTTCGAAGCGTTCAATATAAGCAATGACGCCCGAATCTACTTCCAACTGAATGTTACGAGCTGTATTCGATTTGCGCTGCTTATAATATTTATCTTCAAAGTTAATACGCGTCACACTACCTTGGGGTATGATATAAGAACCCAAAAAGAATGTTACTATTGCAATTATAGCTGCTGACACCATGTAGGGACGAAGCATCCTCTTAAAACTCATTCCAGTAGAGAACATCGCAATAATCTCGGAGTTCTCAGCCAGTTTTGAGGTAAAGAAAATAACCGCAATAAACACAAACAACGGACTGAACAGGTTTGCAAAGTAAGGAATGAAATTCAGATAATAATCGAAGATTATGGCTTTCCAAGGAGCTTCGTGTGACATAAATCTGTCCATCTTCTCATTAAAGTCGAATACCACTGCAATGGAGATAATCAATGCAATGGCAAACACATAAGTTCCAAGGAACTTCTTAATAATGTAGAAGTCGAGCCGCTTCAACCATTTCCAGTTATCCGGCATCTTTATACCTTTCATGTTCCAGTTCAGTTTTTTCATAACCTTGTCGATACGCGTTTCACCATCATCGGTTTCCATGTGGAGAAATCACCGGCAATGATGTGCTTGCGAGCTTCACCCACCAGCCACAGATAAAATGCCAAATTATGAATAGATGCAATTTGCATAGCCAGTAACTCCTGTGCATGGAACAAATGACGCAGATACGCCTTACTATATAAGGTATCTACCGCAGAAGCTCCATCTGCTTCAATAGGCGAGAAGTCTGTTTCCCATTTCTTATTACGCATATTGATGATACCATCTTTGGTGAACAACATGCCATTGCGTCCGTTTCGGGTTGGCATTACACAATCGAACATGTCTACACCGCGCTCGATACCTTCCAAAATATTGACCGGTGTACCTACACCCATCAGATACCGTGGCTTATCTTTCGGTAAGATTTCATTCACCAACTCAATCATCTCATACATTTTATCTACAGGTTCACCTACTGCCAGACCACCGATGGCATTGCCATCCGCACCCTTCGATGCTATGTATTCTGCCGACTGCTTGCGAAGATCAGGATATACACATCCTTGAACAATAGGAAAGAGAGACTGCTGGTATCCATACTTCGGTTCCGTTTCATTGAAACGCTGAATGCAACGGTCCAACCAACGATGTGTGAGTCCTAATGACTTTTTGGCATACGCATAATCCGAATCTCCTGGAGGACATTCGTCAAACGCCATCATGATATCTGCACCAATCGTACGCTCGATATCCATTACCTTTTCTGGAGTGAAGATATGTTTACTACCGTCGATATGTGAACGGAATTCTGCACCCTCCTCACGTAGTTTACGGATACCTGATAATGAGAACACCTGAAATCCGCCACTATCTGTCAGCATAGGACGGTCAAAGCCGTTGAACTTATGCAGTCCTCCGGCTTTTTCCAGTACGTCCAATCCCGGACGCAGATATAGATGATAGGTATTCCCTAATATGATTTGCGCCTTAATATCTTCTTTCAGTTCGGTTACATGCACACCTTTCACCGTTCCTACGGTACCTACCGGCATAAAGATAGGAGTTTCTATCTGCCCGTGATCGGTAGTTATCAATCCTGCACGCGCATTACTTTTACTGTCTGTATATTGTAAGTCGAATGTCATTCTGCTTTCTTTTCTTTCTTTACGGACAAGTCGATGGCATCGGCAACCTTCTCATTGGTCAGCGCAATGGCAAACACCTCTTTCACATCTTTCACGTAATGGAAAGTTAACCCTTTGAGGTATATTTCCTGTATCTCGTCAATATTCTTACGGTTCTCTTCACTTAGAATAATATTCTTGATGCCGGCACGTTTCGCAGCCAGAATCTTCTCCTTAATACCACCCACGGGAAGTACCTTGCCACGAAGTGTTATTTCTCCTGTCATGGCAAGATTTGCCTTCACTTTACGCTGGGTGAGGGCAGAGGCGAGAGAAGTGGCCATGGTGATACCTGCCGAGGGGCCGTCCTTAGGAATAGCACCTTCCGGCACATGTACGTGGATATTCCAATTATCAAAAATATCTTCATCCAGATTCAGCAAAGAAGCGTGTGCCTTGATATATTCCAAGGCCAGCATTGCAGACTCTTTCATGACATCACCCAGATTTCCGGTCAATGTCAGACGTCCACCTTTTCCGCGGCTCAAACTGGTTTCTACAAACAGGATTTCTCCCCCCACGGCGGTCCATGCTAACCCGGTCACTACACCAGCGTATTCATTGCCCTGATATTTATCACGGGTATACTCAGGTGCTCCAAGGAACTCATACAAATCTCCCGGTTTGATTTCCTGTTTGGCAAAGTAGCCATCCGTAGCATACTGGCGTGCCGATTTACGAAGTATTTTACCTATCTTCTTCTCTAATTCGCGTACACCACTTTCACGGGTATACGACTCGATAATAGCCTCCAGCGTATTCTTTGGTATTTTGATATCATTCTTCTTCATACCGTTGGCTTCCAGTTCTTTCGGAACCAGATGGCGACGGGCTATTTCAATCTTCTCTTCAGTGATATAACCACTTACCTCAATCAACTCCATACGGTCGAGCAACGGTCCAGGGATAGTATTCAGATTATTTGCAGTAGCAATGAACATTACTTTAGATAAATCGTAATCTACATCCAGGAAATTATCATGGAATGTTGTATTCTGTTCCGGATCAAGCACCTCAAGCAAAGCTGAAGAAGGATCTCCCTGACGATCTGAACTCACCTTATCTATTTCATCCAGGATAAACACCGGATTGGATGAGCCAGCCTTGATCAGACTTTTGATAATACGTCCCGGCATAGCACCGATGTACGTCTTACGATGTCCACGTATCTCTGCTTCATCATGCACGCCACCCAATGACATACGGATATATTTCCGTTTGAGGGCAGCAGCGATAGAACGCCCCAAAGAGGTTTTACCTACTCCCGGAGGGCCATACAAACAGATAATAGGCGACTTCATATCACCTTTCAGCTTCAATACAGCCAAGTGTTCCAGAATACGTTCTTTCACCTTCTCCAAGCCATAATGATCTTTATTCAGAGTCTTCTCAGCATTGACTAAGTTCAGATTATCTGTTGTGTATATTCCCCACGGCAAACTTAGCATTGTTTGCAGATAATTGAGTTGCACACTATAATCAGGAGATTGTGGATGTGTACGTTCCAGTTTATCCACCTCTTTCATGAAAGTGTCTCTTACTTCCGTACTCCACTTAGTAGCGATTGCTTTACGGCGTAATTCTTCTATTTCCTGTTCCTGGCCACCACCACCCAATTCATCTTGAATGGTCTTAATCTGCTGTTGCAGGAAGTATTCACGTTGTTGCTGGTCAATATCTTCCCGTGCACGCATCTGTATGGACTCCTTGATTTCGGCAAGTTGCACTTCCCGGTTCAGTATCTCCAACAAACGATAAGTACGTGCCCGCAATGTGTCAATACGCAGCAACTCAATCTTCTCATCTTTTTTCAGCGGAAGGTTCGTGCAGATAAAATTCACCAGGAACATAGGATTCGTAATATTCTTGATGGCAAATGCAGAATCCTGCGGAAACATATCAGATGATTTGATATATCTTATAGTCAAATCCTTGCAAGCTTCCACCAATGCATGGAATTCCTTATCATTTTTGTCAGGAATATCTTCTCCCAATGCTTTTACACGCCCTTTCAAATAAGGAATTGTATCTACAATTTCTTCCAATTCCATACGTTTGACGCCTTGCAGAATAATAGTGGTAGTCTGATCAGGCATTTCCAGGATACGGATAATCTTACCTACCGTACCAATAGTATGCAAATCTTCCAACGAAGGCATCTCCGTTTCTGCTACCTTCTGGCAAACCACTCCGATATATGCACCTTTTTTTTCAGCTTCACGCACTAATTTCATGGAAGTCTTTCTCCCGACAGATACCGGCATAAATACACCTGGAAATAAAACCATATTCCGTAAAGGTAATATCGGAAGTATCTCATTCACTTCAATATCCATCAACTGTTCTTCATTCCCCTCAAAATCAGCAATCACTGAAAAAGTGTTTCCTTCTTCTCTTGCTTCCGTATCTTTTAGGTAAAGTCTTTTCTTCATTTCGTTCTTTTTAAGTTTATGTCATACTGACAGGGCTTATAAAGCGCCTGCAAAGTTAATCTATTCTTCATTAATATAAAGCACCTTTTCTATAAAAAGACAAAAACGGTGCCAAATTTGTCGTAATATTCCCGACTTTGTCTATTTTTGCTCTCTATTAACAACTACAATCTATGTCAAACCCTTATTTTCAGTTTAAACAATTTACTATATGGCACGATAAATGTGCCATGAAAGTAGGTACAGATGGAGTGCTACTAGGCGCTTGGGCAGAGGCAGAAAGCTCGCAAAAAATCCTCGATATAGGAACTGGCACTGGGTTGATAGCGATAATGTTAGCACAGCGATATCCATTGTCGCAAATCACGGCTATAGAAATAGATGAAGCTGCGGCAGCTCAGGCTAAGATGAATGTAGCCCGTTCTCCGTGGACAAAACGAATACAAGTTATCTGTAACGATTTCAGTCTATTCCAGACCGAAAGTAAATATAATCTGATAGTTTCTAATCCACCATATTTTGTTGATGCATTGAACTGCCCTGACAAACAACGCAATATAGCACGTCATACCTGTGAACTAAATTATGAGTTACTTTTTCGACGCTCGGCACATCTCCTTGAAAAGCAGGGGAGGGTATGTGTTATCATTCCTACCGAAGCAGAAAAGTTAGTAATTGACACAGCCTGGAAATACAAGTTGTACCCTTCGCGTCGTCTTTATGTCTTCACCAAACCGGGTAAACCAAGCCGAAGAGTACTTATTTCATTCAGCCACGAAGAACAAAAGTGTATAGAAGAGACTTTATGTATTGAAGTGGAACACCATCAATTTACACCGGAATATATTGCACTGACAAAAGATTTTTATTTCAAAATGTAGTTTGATGCTATCATACCTTTATCTCAAAAATCAGTTATAGGCAGTTATTTTGTTGGATGTCTCTATATACAAAAATAAGCTACTAAAAAATCAGCAGCTTATTCTTTTTATAAGATAGTTATAATAACGACTCTTTTTTAGCACTTCTGACAGGCTGTTTTAACCTCTCTAATTCATGTGATAAAAGAGCGTTTTCTTCCATGCGATTATATTTTATATTACATAAATAACAAGGAAACAACCAGCCCCCCAATCACTATGACAGTAAAACAACCTGTTCCTTTTATCTTTCTTGCCTTGTCAAAGTCTTCTTGCAAAAACTTACGGCCACATTTTGGACATGCATAACACGCCGTACCAGAAAGCTTTCCACAATTGGGACACGTCACATAAAGACCTTTAGTCCTTTCAAGAGGATGCACGCTTAATCTATCAGGTATCGGCTGTTTCTTTAATCTGAATTGATGACCGCATTTTAAACAGCTAATCAATATCTTATTACTGAGAAATTGACCATAAGCAATCTTTTCAGTGTGTATCTGAGTAGAACCACATCTCGGACATGTTACCGGGGTGTCATCATATTCATTAAAGTCTGTATGTTGTCGCTCACCTTTCATTGCTTCTTAATTAGTTGATTCTATCTGTCCTTTCTATATTGAAGAGTTTTATGCTAGAACAACATCAAACTCTGAGGATCCACTGCTTAGTAGCCTCTTATATAATCCTTGTAGTTTACCACCTTGAACTGATTGTTCATGCATAGGGACATACGCCCAGTATCCATCACTTCCACCTTCAATTGTAGATGCATACGGATATTCATCTCTGGAAAGCCCCGGCGCATACTTTACATTTTTAAATAATTGATTACCATCTCTAGAAAGCACCTTTACACGATTTACTTCATGAATGCTTATTGGCGAGTATGGTATTTTTTCTTTATCGGCTTGTACTTTAGTAACTATTTCTCCATTTGTCATATTCCTTACATAAACTACCGATTCTTTATTTGGAATATAATTCAAAGTGTTTGGAACTCCTTTATCTATTGCACAAGCTGTAAACTCCCATATATTAGGGGTCTTGCTCTTTTCTATGATATGATTTTCTTTAAATTGGGTGCAAAGAGGATCTATAGCAGTAGTTCTTTGGCAGATACTATTTATATTGGCCTTTTGCATTTTATGACTAATTCGATTGTCTTTAAACATAATGTTTGAATTATAATCCGAGAAGCTCAACGTTTTCGAACATTTATTATCCTCTTTAGGGGAGTGTTGACTACAATAGCATTTCATAATATTAGATTTTAGTTATATAATTAATTACCATTTTTTCGATGAACTTATGTTTTTTCAAGGACCTTCTCATTACTTGAGTTTAAAATCAGTTATAAGATAGTTATAAGAAAATCTCCTTTATTAGCATAGAAAGAATGTCAAATAACACAATTTTGCTATAAATGACGTAGAGCCGATGCAAATTGCATCAGCTCTACATCGTCTTAATTAATTAATTTTCAGTCTTTTAGACTTTAGTCGGGGTAGCGGGATTCGAACCCACGACCCCCTGCTCCCAAAGCAGGTGCGCTAACCGGACTGCGCTACACCCCGAATACTTTATTTCTTAAAAGCGAGTGCAAAGGTAGAAACTATTTTGTAATAAACAAAACAAATCGACTCTTTTTACAAAAAAAAATCAGATGAGGTCATAAATACCCATTTAGACAGGGCCAACTTCGTATTTGCTCCGTACCAACTCCCCATAAAAACATAAAATAATTCAAGATCATTCACTACACTTGCGGAACTTAAGCAAAATGACAAAATGTAAATCGTGATGTCCTACGTTTCATCCTTTCGTATCAATGTTGGCGTAGTGCGAAAAGACGCAAGGATTTCCTGTTTGGTAAATGCCGTATGATTTATAATAATGAGGGAAAGTGTATTTTGGAAAGTGAGTTCTTTGTATTTCATTCTTATTTGATTGCGTATTTGATATATTTCCTAAAAAGTGATTATTAGATTTCGTTGCTTATCTTCTTCAAAACAGAAAAATATCACCTGCTTTTCGGAGGGGCTACACCCTTTTTCCGTGATAGTATCACCCTTTAGTGATGAAGGTGTAGCCCTATGAGGCAAAGGGTGTAGCCATTTTCCAAATTACATCATCCGTTTGGATCAAATAGATGGTCTGTTTGGTTAAAACAAATCATGCAATAGCGCTGAATAGACCATCTGTAGCATACCAATAGATGATATGATAATGATAAACTAAGGTTTTATTTTTCCAGAAGGGCCTTTTTGACAGAAAACCTTATTGCTGATAATGGGGAAATGCAAACGTATTGAAGAGAAATATCGCATTTCACTATCTTATTGCCATATTGGACTGATTGCGTAAATCCTGATATGCTTTGGCCAATCAAGCTTAGGGAAAAGAACGTTAGCCTGCAACACTTAAATATAGAATAATAGCTCCGAAACGATATTTTTCAATTAACTTTATCCCCTGAAAACAATTGGTAGGTTTCAACGTTACACTATAATAAAAAGACATCATGAAAAAACAAATCATTAGCATGGCGGTCATGGCAGTTGTATTTGCTGCCTGTGGTGGTTCTAAAGCTCCCGCTACCGTAGTAGGATCATGGGTAATGCCCATTAACGGGCAACCTGGAGAAGTGCAAGGAATCAAACTGGAAGAGAATGGAGAAGCATCTTCCATTAATATGCACACTTTGATATACAAAGAATGGGAACAACAAGGTGACCAGCTTTATCTGACAGTAAAAAGTATCGGTAATGGGATAGAGATTGAAGGTGTGGATACACTGAAGATTGACAAGCTAACGCCGGATTCGTTAGTGTTAAGTTCCAATTATGGATATACTTTGGAGTATGTAAGGCAGAAATAATACAAACTGCAATATATAAATCCCTGACGACTTTAAAGTATTAAATATCGTCAGGGATTTCTTCCTAACCTAACCAATCAATTTACCTTGAACGTATTTCTCTACGCATAAATATGATATAAGAGAGTGCAAAACAGAGAATTGTAACTGCAATCAATCCTGTTAGCTGTGGCCATATAACCAGTAAACTCTGTCCCAATGGGAGAGGGCTGGGTATTGCCCCTTGAACCTGCTCCATCATTAACGGTCCCAAGCTTCGAAGTGATGGCATCAGCAATACAGAAGTTGCCTGATTGAATAATTCGCACGGATTCAATGACATTATGCCCCAAACTATTTTTTGATAACCGACAACATAATAAGGCGGCATCATATCAGAAGGCATGAACATCTTAGCAATCCAATTGACAATCATCGTATAAAACACACTGAAAAACAACCATATCGCCAGAGAAGCCAAAGCTGAAGTAGCCGTCTGCCGGAAGCAGAGCGAGAACAGTATCGCCATATTCAACCAAAGACCTACATAGAAAACACTTAGGATCAAAAAAGAAATGATACGGGCAAATTCTTCCGGTGTAGGTGGAATACCGATGGCTATCAGCCCAGCTCCCATTACCAAAAAACCTAATACAAACAGCATAATTGTAATCACAATCAGTGCAGCAACAAATTTGGCATTGATTATACAATCACGGTGTATCGGTTGTGATAATATACGGCATAATGTCCCTTTGTTCAGTTCCGAATTCATGGCATCAAATCCTAAGGCAATACCTAACAGCGGCCCTAAAAAGTTGATGAACAAAACAAAAGAAGGCAATGTGCCATCGGATACGGTAAACAATTTCAAGAAGAAAAAAGTATCTTCCACATCACCTGATTTGACAGCCTCATGCATACTGGTGAGTGATGTATACAAGGCTCCCAAGCAAGTGAGCGTGATAATGGCAAGTAAAATAATAAAGCGCCAACTACGCACATGATCCCGGATTTCTTTATTCACAATAACCCAGAAAGGCTGCTCAATTCCGTTCATACTTCTCACCTCCTTCCTTTATATAATTATTGTAGATATCAATAAGTTCTACTTGTTTACCTTCCATTTCTCTAAGATCAAGCTGCGCCAGTAATTCTCCGTGATTAAATAAGCCCACACGATCACAAGCTTTCTGTACCTGATCCAGATTATGTGAGGAAAATAAAACGGTGAAGGAATGAACCCTACTCAAATTACGAATCAATTCTATAAATTCCTGAATTCCGGCAGGATCGATACCGGATGTCGGCTCGTCCAGAATAATGATTTCCGGATTCTTTATCAATACATCCGCTAAACCCAAACGTTGCCTCATACCGCGGGAATACTTTCCGGTCTTTTTATTCACCTGTTCGGCAAGTCCAACCCGACGCATAAGTTCCTTTGCTTTCTCTTCAGCCTCTTTCCTTGAAAAGCCGTTCAGAAGTGCTGTATAGATGAGATTTTCCAACCCGGTCATATCATCATAAAAGCCTAAATCTTCAGGAAGATAACCAATTTTCCTCTTGACTTCAATAGGATTTGTAGTGGAGTCTATTCCACAAATTTCCACTTTACCGGAAGTTGGTTCTGTCAACCCCAACATCATCAGGATAGTTGTGGATTTTCCCGCACCATTCGGACCCAATAATCCGAAAATCTCTCCTTTGCAGATTGACAGGCTAATATGGTCTACAGCAGTGAAATTACCGTATTTTTTGGTCAAATCGGTAAGTACAATCACTTGTTCGCCCATAATTACCTCCTTCCATATTTTCGGAATAGGTAATAGACACCTCCCACAGCTACAACGATGACTAATATTCCTACCCAACCCCAAAGCATTGGTGTTTTTACTGCAATTCTGAATTGTGCAGTTGCATTTACTTCGGGAGTTCTAGCTTCCATTGTTGCTACATAGTCGCCTGGCAAAGCTTTTTTCGAAGCTTTCATTATAGCCGTAACAGTAGATGTTTCTCCGGCTTTTAATATTTCTATTTTGGCAGGTTCAAAAGATACTTCCCAATCTTTTGGCTTACCGGATGAGAGTTGAATATCCTTTAATAAAGAGGAACCTGTGTTTCTGACAACTAATTCCAGACGCTTCACATCTCCGGCAGTTATTTCAGTACTCAACAATCCCCGTGGAGTAGTCAGTTCCATTTGATATGTACCGGTAACCACCACTTCCAAATCCAGATCAGCAGAAGTATTACCGGCTACTGCACGTACTGAAATCTTATAATTCCCAGCTTCAACATTAGCCGGCGGAGTGACGTCTATCGACACATTCTGGCTGGCATTCGCTTCTACTTGTGCGGAAGTTGCCTGCTTATAATTAGGTTTAAAAATTACATTCCATCCTCTGGGCGCATTAGACATCAATGCATATAACTGCTGATCAGCCGTCTGATTCTTCAGTACGGCATTAAAAGTAAATGTCGATTTTGAGTTGCCCTGCATATTGGGTTGATCAGTGGTAAATTCAGTCTGATAAGTGCCTTGCTGAGCTACGGTGACAGTCAAAGGAAGTTGACAGCCTCCAGCAGTTACAACAAAATTGTAGCTACCCTTGTTTATTTTTAATGGAACTTCCAATTTCAGGTTAAAGTCTTTCTTTTCACTAGGCAGGACAGCTAATTTGTTAATATTCCAACCACCGGATTTCAATTCACGTTTCCAACTTGCTGGTAATCCTGTAACAGACAGATCTACATTGACCGGAATATCCGAATTATTGATTAAATCAATTTTGTAATCAATACTCGTTCCCGGAGAAACAGAAATCTTTGTATAAGGAGAATAAAGAAACACGCTTGGAATTGAGTCAGAGGCGTGTGTGTAATTCACGGGTATTAAACCCAACAAAATAGTTAATAGCAGCAAATAATTAGTTCGCATAATCATATAGAATTTTATGGTTAATTAAATATGAGTTATCGATTTATGTGGCTGCAAAAATAAATAATGGAAAAATTAGTAGCTGTTAAAAGCAATAAAATATCGGCACAGAATTTTTATGATTATATAATATTTATGTTTTTTAATAGACACAGAACAACCTTTTGCTGGTGCAGTATTTATCTAACAGAATTGTAAAGTAAAACAACTCCCTTTTCCCGGTTCCGAATAAACGGTAATATTTCCTCCATGCTGATTCATAATCTGCTTGCAAAGACTGAGTCCGATACCCGAACCAGCAGTTTTTGTTGTGAAGAATGGAACAAATATTTTATCCTGTACTTCAGGTAAGATACCTTCACCATTATCCCGAACAGTAATAGTACAACGCCATGCAGTAAGAGAAGAAGTCACTTTCGGTGCAAAAACAGCTTTAACCTCAATCTTGGGCGTTTCGCGGCGGGCAGATGCTTCACGAGCATTTTTCAACAGATTAATAAGCACTTGTTCTATCTGAGCACGATCCACATCCAGTGTTTTCTCCAAAGGTGGAAGCTCGAAATGAATAGTTTCATCAGGAAAAAGTTTCTGTAAATCGGTGAATAGCTCCCGAACCGGCACGCTGGCACAAACAGGAGCGGGGAGACGGGTAAGACGACGATAGTTTTCTACAAAACCTAATAGTCCCTTACTACGTCGATGAATGGTTTGCATAGCTTGTAGCATTACAGCATATTCTTTCTCGCCCGCTGCATCTTTTAATGTAACGGGTACACCACGCTCACTAAGTGTTTCAGAGAGGGAAATGATAGGAGTAATGGAGTTCATGATTTCATGAGTGAGTACACGTATCAACTTTTGCCAGGCTTCCATTTCATTCCGTTCCAGTACAGAATGAATATTCTTCAAACTGATAAGGCGCCTCTCCATGCCACGGGCTACAAAGAGAGTGGCAGCTACTGCCATTTCTAAAGTGGTTCCATTTCGATGAATACGTATGACCTGCGTTTCACCGGAAGGAAGGCTCAAAAGCTCGGCCGGCAATTGCGGATCTTGCCCTAACTGGGCAGTGGCAGCACGATTCAGCCACTCAATACGTCCGGACATATCAGTCACTAATACAGCAGTATCTACCTTGTTCAGCAGACTTTCGTAATACTGATGTTTTATTTCTTCTTCCAACAGGCGGGCACGAAATGCCTGCAAGGTTTCAGATAGCTCTACAGCCATTTCTGTCATCAGTTTATTTTTATAAGGTGGACGGAAAGCTTGTGTCATGTCATTATAACGCAAACTGTCCGTCAGGCGACGCATCATCTGCAATTGCTTCATCTGTATATAATAAAGGTGTATTCCTGTCCCCAGAAGAAACAGGAATGTTATAAGCATACTAAACCATAAATCAGCACAATATAACACATAAACACCAACAGAAAGTATTGCCAGCAGACAGATATGCAAGATAACAACCAAGGAATACTGCTTCATATTACTTCTTAATTTATAATCCCAGTTTCTCAATCTTCCTATACAATGCAAAGCGCGTAATTCCCAAATATTCCGCAGCACGTGTCATATTCCCTTCGCTCAACCGCATTGCCTTTTCTACAGCTTGCCGTTCCAATTGCTCCAGATTAAGTACTTCTTCTTCTTTTTTAAGACGGGGGGAGGAAGCCTGGAACAAGAAATTATCGGGGCGAAGCAATGAACCGTCGCCCAAAATCACGGCACGCTCCATCGTATGCTGTAACTCACGCACATTTCCCGGCCAGGAATAACGCAGTAATTTAGCTTTTGCTTCACGTGTCAAGCCCCGCATTTCCTTTTGATATTTCCGTGCATAACGCTGCAAGAAATAATCTGCCAGAAGAATAATATCATTTCCCCGTTCCCTCAAAGGAGGAATATGTAGTTCAATCGTATTGATACGATAAAGTAAATCCTGCCGGAAATTCCCTTCTTCCACCAAATGGCGGATATCCGCATTTGTAGCACAAATCAGGCGTACGTCGATGGACACAGATTGTGTACTACCCAAACGACTGATCTGCCGTTTTTCAATAGCAGTCAGCAGTTTTGCTTGCATAGGTAGTGACAAATTTCCTATTTCATCCAAAAACAATGTACCTCCCGTTGCCACCTCCATCCGTCCGGCTTTCGGTTTCCGGGCATCAGTAAATGCACCTTTTTCATAGCCAAATAATTCACTCTCAAACAATTGTTCCGGGATACTGCCAAGATCAATTGTAACGAATGGCCGTCCGTAACGTGGCGAACAACGGTATAACAAACGGGCTATCACATCTTTTCCTGTTCCATTTTCACCAAGTACAAGAATGTTAGCATCTGTATCACGCAGCTTCTCTATCGTGGCAAACACTTCCTGCATCGCGGCAGATTCACCAATAATAGATTCTTCCACACTACTTCCCGCACCGCTAAGTACCTCCACTTGTTCTTTTAGCAGATTAACTTCACAGCGGGAACGGCGTAACTTAATACCGGATGAGAGTGTAGCAAGTAGTTTTTCTTTTTCCCACGGTTTCGGGATGAAATCGGTAGCACCCGCTTTAATGGCCCGTACCGCTTTATCTGTATCTGCATATGCTGTCATAAAAATAACGACCGCCTGAGGATCAATACGCAAGATTTGTTCCAGACTCTCAAAGCCTTCCTGCCCACTGATGGCGTCGCGACTGAAGTTCATATCCAGCAGGATAATGTCCGGCTGGAAGGTCGTCATGAAATATTCGATACGATCGGGGGTTACTGCTACTTTTATTTTTTCCGCATAAGGTTCCAACAGAAGGTTGAGGGCAAAGAGTACGTCCTCATTATCATCTACTATTAATATTTTTCCTAATTGTTCCATACGAAGCTATTATTATCCGATAATCTTTTCTGCAATATGAATATATCCGATGTGCAAAGATAAACAATATATCGATGTGTTGTGTGTGCGTATGCGCACTATTTTTGTGCGGTATGGCACACGCTCAATTTACATCATACAGAAGTATAACATTGTAATACAAAGCATTACATCTTTGGCATAAGATTTGAATCTCTTCTACCAAAAGGAACATACTATGTACAAAAAAATACTTTTATTATTAATAGCTTGCGGAACTCTTATAACTATTGATGCGCAGGAACACACTATGGAGTTGACATTAGGTCAGACCATAGAGCGTGCCCGCCGACAATCACCCGATGCGCAAACAGCCCAACACAGTTTTCGTTCCGCCTACTGGAACTACAAATATTATCGGGCCAACTATCTGCCCGCCTTGAAATTAACTTCCGATCCGTATTTGAATCGTGCCATCAACAAAATTACAATGAGCGATGGTAGCGTGAAATTTGTGGAACAAAACTTATTAAGTACCGACCTCACCTTAAGCCTGACACAGAATATTCCTTGGACAGGTGGTACGCTGTTCGTGGAAACTTCTGCCCAGCGGCTTGATTTATTTAGTGACAACTCTACTTCCTGGCAGACATCACCCATAAACGTCGGCTATAGTCAGTCTCTTTTTGGATATAATAGTCTGAAATGGAATCGTCGTATCGAACCATTGCGTTACCAGGAAGCCAAGAAAACTTATGTGGAAACCCTGGAGCTCGTTGCTGCCAACGCTACGCAGAAATTCTTTGCCCTTGCCACCGCACAAAGCAACTACGAAATAGCTTCTACCAACTATGCCAATGCAGACACCTTATATACATATGCACAAGGGCGCTATAATATAGGTACCATTACCGAAAACGAGATGCTACAATTGGAACTTAATAAGCTGACCGAAGAGACAAATCGTATGAATGCCCATATCGAAGTAGAAAATTGCATGCAAGAACTCCGTTCGTATCTCGGTATCCAGGAGGATATACTGATCAAAGTAGATGTCAGCGATCATGTTCCCAATCTTCACATAGATCTAAGCACGGCTTTAATCACAGCACGTCAAAACAGCCCGGATATACTGGACATGCAGCGGCGCAAGCTGGAAAGCGAAAGCCGGGTAGCCAGTGCCCGGGCCAATGCCGGACTGAAAGCCGATCTTTACTTGCGTTTCGGACTGACTCAGACCGGCAATAAACTGAAAGACGCTTATCACAATCCCTTGGACCAACAATATGTCACCCTCGGCATTAGTCTGCCTATATTGGATTGGGGACGTGGCAAAGGACAGGTCCGGGTAGCCCGTTCTAATCGTGACTTAACTTATACTCAAGTAGAGCAGGATAAGACAGACTTTGAACTGAATGTCCGTAAACTGGTGAAACAATTCAATTTACAATCCCAGCGCGTACATATTGCCGCCCGCACCGATGAGACGGCTCAACGACGTGCAGATGTAGCCCGACGACTTTATATCCTGGGAAAGTCTACCGTACTCGACCTCAATGCTTCCATCAGTGAAAAAGATGCCGCCCGACGAAATTACATCACTGCACTATATAACTACTGGAGTTTATACTACACCCTCCGCAGTATCACACTTTATGATTTTGAAGTAGATGCACCGCTGACAGAAACAGAAAGAATAGAGGAAGTGATGGACAAGATGATAAAAAAATAAAGGGACATATTATAAACTTGACTATAAATTGTAAAACAATAAAGATATTATGGATATTAAACTCGAAAAGAAGCCTTGGTACATCCGCTACCGCTATTACCTAGCAGGAGGAATTCTATTCCTTGCTTTCATTATTTACGTTATCATCCTTTCTGCCGGTCCCAGCAAGCTTCGCATCGACCAGGAGAATGTGCAGATTGCCGAAGTCAAAAATGATAAATTCATGGAATATGTAGACGTGGAAGGACTTATACAACCCATCCTCACCATTATCGTTAATGCCCGTGAATCAGGAAGTGTAGACCGTATAGTAGGCGAGGAGGGAAGTTTACTTCAAAAAGGAGATACAATCCTTGTGCTCGAAAACCCTGATCTGATACACAACATTGAAGAACAACGTGATGATTTGGAGAAGCAATTGATTTCTTTCCGTGAAAAAGAAATTGAGATGGAACAGAAGAGCCTGACCCTCCAGCAACAAACTTTGCAAACCAACTATGAGTTGGCCCGTCTTCAAAAAAGTTTCAATCTTGATAAAGAAGAATATAAAATGGGGATAAAAAGTAAAGCTCAACTGGAAGTTGCCGAAGATGAGTATAATTATAATGTAAAGAAAGCAAAGTTACAACGCGAGAGTTTGCGTCAGGATTCTGTTGTTGCCATTATCCGCAAAGACCTGATTCATAATGATCGGGAACGTGAACGTAAAAAGTATGAACGCGCTTGCGAACGACTGGATAATTTAGTTATTAAGGCTCCCGTAGCCGGACAACTCAGCTTCGTGAAAGTAACTCCGGGGCAGCAAGTATCATCCAACCAAGGTATTGCCGAAATCAAGGTACTAGACCAATATAAAATACACACTTCACTCAGTGAATACTACATAGACCGTATCACTACAGGGCTTCCCGCCACAATTAATTATCAGGGGCGTAAATATCCACTCCGTATAACAAAGGTAGTTCCCGAAGTAAAAGACCGCACTTTCGATGTCGACTTAGTATTTACCGGAGAGATGCCCGACAATGTACGTGTAGGAAAGAGCTTTCGTGTACAGATAGAGTTGGGACAACCCGAACAGGCCATCGTTATCCCACGCGGTAATTTCTATCAGGCTACCGGTGGTCAATGGATTTACAAACTAAACGCATCCAAAACGAAAGCAATTCGTGTCCCTCTCAGTATCGGACGCCAGAATCCCCAGCAATACGAGATTACAGACGGTTTACAGCCGGGAGATTGGGTTATTACGACGGGATATGATAACTTTGGCGAAGCGGAAGAACTGATATTAAAATAAGGAACAAATACAGCATCATCAGAGAATAGCAAAATAACAGAAAGAGATTAATATAATAAAGACTGAAATATGAAAACACTCAAATACGCCTGGCGCTTCCTGATACGCTCCAAGTCATATACGATCATTAATCTACTGGGGCTGGCCTTCAGTCTGGCATGTTGCATTATTCTATTCCGCTATATTCACAGGGAATTGACAGTGGATAGCCATTGCATTGACCGGGAACAGGTTTATGGTGTCAAAGCGGATATGGGTGGCAATAAATATTTAAGTATGCTTATTAATAGGGGAGATAGCAGCCTTATCGATCAACGCTACATCAATAAGCAGAGCAACTTCATTCCGTTGGAGAAAGACCATATAATGGTTGGGGCAAATCGGTTTCCTTCGCGAATCATCGTAACAGACAGTATCTTTTTTCAGCTATTCCGCTACCCGGTGGTGCAGGGAAATATTACATTACCTTCTCCGCACTCCGCTTTAATTACAGAGGCATTTGCCCACAAGCTCTTCGGTAAGGAGAATCCGGTAGGTAAAATCATCCGTTGTTCTAATGGAAAGGACATAACCATTGAGGGTGTATTGGGTAATCCCGGAAACAAGACTTTCCTGCAGTTCGATGTAGTATTGTCTAAAGCTTTATCTGATAATTGGGAACGTATGGCTATAGACTTGTTTTCATTCATGCCGGGCACTGATATAAATAAGCTAAACAAAACAGGTAGTATCCCAAGATATATAAACTCGCCCGAAAGCGGTGATACGCGTACTTATACTTATTCTTTGATTCCCGTCAAACAATTCTATTGGGATAGCTCCATCAGTAATGAGGAGACATTGATGTTCTCTGCCGGCAGCTATTCCCATCTGTGGATTATGATAGGAGTATGCCTATTAGTGCTATTAGCAGGTATTATTAATTTCATCAATATCTATCTGGTTGTCATGCTCCGGAGGGGAAAAGAATACGGATTGAAAAAGGTGTTCGGTGCAAGGGGTAAAGAACTATTTCTTAATATATGGATAGAGAATACTTTGTTGGTATCAGCTGCTATGCTCATAGCTTGGGTGTTTGTAGAAGTAAGTACTGTGCCAGTGAGAAATCTTTTCAATCATCAGTTTAGCTATACGACATTTGACTGGCAATTATCATTAGGCATATTGGTAGTACTCCCATTGGTTACTTCTCTTTATCCATTCATCAAATACAATTATACTCCCCCTATTGTCTCCATCCGTTCTATAGGTTCGGAAAGTCGTTCAATACATTCACGGATCCTATTTCTGGGGATTCAGTACGTACTCACTTTTTTATTGGTAGTAATCTCGCTTTATTTCAATAATCAACTGAATATGTTGCTTAGTACCGAACCGGGGTTTCGTACCAAAGATATTATCATTGCTCAGCTGACTTACGAATCAAAGGATTTTAATACTTACACGGAAGAGAGCATGAAACAACAGCAGGAGCGAGTGAACGCATTAAATAAGGAGCTTTCTTCCTGTCCCTATATAGAAGATTTTGAGACTAGCTATATTGACATTCTTAAAGGAGATTATGGCAGTGATTATATAAACGAGCAAGGGAGGAAGATCTACCTGAATATGCGTCTTGCCACGCCTCATTTTTTTCGGGTCTATGATATTAAATTTATCGAAGGCGAGCTCCCCGATTTATCAGATAAAGGCTTTTTCGGAGTTCTGGTGGTGAATAAGGCAGCTATGAAAGCCTTAAACTACACCACTTGTCAAGGTGCCAGCATAGAAAATCCCCTGAAAAGAGGAAACGAATCCAAAACCCAACCCATTGTAGCGGTGGTAGATGATTACTACAACGGACATTTAACTTTAGGAAAGAAACCTACTGTTTATATGGTGAGCAATCAGATGAGCGGCGATGTCTATCAGATAGCCTGTGTGCCGGGTAAAAAGAAAGAAGTGCTTGAGTTCCTACGTAAAACGGAATTAAAGATTTATGGCAGTGAAGATTTTGAATACAGCATTCTGGAGGAAGACGTAAAAGCAATCTATGCCCAGGACAGACAAACAAGCATTATTTATTCCGTTTTTGCTTGTATTGCGATTATAATTGTAGGTCTCGGGCTATTCGGTATTTCTCTGTTTGATATCCGACAGCGATATCGGGAAATAGCCATCCGCAAAGTAAACGGAGCACAATTGAGAAATCTGTATGTAGTTCTGTTCCGCAAGTACATTTGGGTAATAGGAATTTCCATATTGATTACCATACCTTTATCCTATTACCTGATATACATCTATACGCAAGATTTTGTAGTGAAAGCTCCTATCAGCATATTCATTTATTCCATAGCCATACTGATAGTTTCTGGCATTTCGTTAGGTACATTGTTCTGGCAAGTGAATAAAGCTGCACGGATTAATCCGGCAAAAATTATGAAAAGCGAATAAGAAATAAAATATAACTAAAATATAGAAAGACTGAAATATGAAAACACTCAAATACGCCTGGCGCTTCCTGATACGCTCCAAGTCATATACGATCATTAATGTCATTGGTCTGGCACTCAGCCTGGCATGTACCATCATATTAGTACGCTACATTCATCGTGAGTTACAAGTGAACACGCACTGCACCCATGCTGAAAGGACTTTTATCCCGCTACGGGAAATTGATGGCAATGTATTCCCTGGTAGTGTGAATAAAGACAGTGGTGCAGATACGGTTTACTACGCTCCCGAAGCCATAGAAAAGAGAAGTTACTTCATCACACTGGACAATGACAATGTAACCATCGATGAGAAACCTTATACCGTCCAAGCATTGGTAGCAGACACAGCATTCTTGCACTTCTTTCACTACCCATTGAAAGGTAAACACATAGAAGCGCCTGAAGAAGTACTCATTACCCGTCAGTTTGCCAAACGTGTGTTCGGAGATAAGAATCCTATAGGACAAACGATAGGATACTCCGGAGGCAAGCTGTTGACGATCTGTGGTATATTGGAAGAACCGGCATGCAAATCTTCGCTAACATTTGATGTACTGATAAATCTGGATCTGAAAACCAGAAGAGAGTGGAGCAAAATGTATATAGAAATCCTGCGTTTTATGCCCGGAGTAGATGTAGATGCCATTAATGCTATCAGCCATGTGAAGCGACAAACAGAATGGGGATATATGGTGAGTTACGACTTTATTCCTGTCAGCCAACTCTATTGGAATAAGGGATTGGCTGCCATGGCCGATCAACCGAATATGTGGCATTATAGCAGTCGTTCGCACATTCTGGTACTTATGGGAGTATGCCTGTTATTATTGCTGGCAGGCATACTAAACTTCGTCAACATCTATCTGGTTTTTATGCTGAAACGTTCCAAGGAGTATGGCATCAAGAAAGTATTCGGCATCCGTGGACGTACACTCTTCCTTCAGTTATGGACGGAAAATATGTTGATGATCGTCATCTCGTTGCTGCTGGCCTGGTTCTTTATCGAAATATTTTCGGGATATGCCAGCAGGTTGCTGGGCAGCGATGTACCTTATACGGCTTTCGACTGGCAACTGTCGCTCGGTGTGCTGGTGCTTTTGCCATTACTCACTACTGTATATCCTTTTATCAAATACAATTATCTGCCACCCATCGTGTCCATACGTTCCATCGGAAGTTCACGGCATTCTGTCGCTACACGTACGGTTTTCCTGTTTATCCAGTATAGCATCACTCTTTTGCTGATAGTCCTCTCTCTGTACTTCAGCAGCCACCTCCGTTTCCTGCAAAACACCCCTCCGGGATTCAAGACGGAAGGCATACTTTATGCCAATCTGATTCCTACCCCCAAGAGCTGGGGAGGTGAAAGTGAAGCCGAAAGAAAACAGCGCTGGCAGAATACGACTACCATCCGGCAAAAGCTGGATGAATGTCCTTTCATAGAACGGTGGTTCTGTGGCGATCCCTCGCAAAGTGGCATCCTCAGTAGCGGAGGCAGTACGACACTTATTAATGATAAAGACGTGAAGCTAAATATGATGGTGATGTATATACCGGCGGATTTCTTCAAGCTGTATGAACTGCAAGCAGTACAAGGTACATTGCCGGGGAAAGTGGAGGCAAAGGATTATTCAGAGAATGTAGTTGTCATGAATGAGGCAGCTTTGAAAGCATTCGGTTATACGAAGCAGGAAGAAGCATTCGTAAGAGGAGAACAGGCACTCTGGATAACTTCCTCAATGGACGGAAAAATAGTAGAAGGCGGCCTGTCTTTGATGCCTGTAGGAACTGTCATCAAAGATTACTATACCGGCCATCTTACAGCCGGAAAGAAACCCGTGGTATACATCGTGACACCCGGTTACGGTGGAGCACAATTCCAAATAGCCTGTAAGGCCGGTAAGGAAAAGGAACTTATCAAATATTTGCAAGACACAAGAGAGGAAATTTTTCATGCGGAAGAGTTCGACTATCACTGGCTGAAAGAGGATGTTCAGGCCCTGTATGACGACGACCGCCGTGTAGCAACCGTGTTTACATTGTTTGCCACCATCTCTATTTTTGTCTCGGCATTAGGATTATTCGGACTTTCCTTATTCGACATCCGCCAACGCTACCGCGAGATAGCCATCCGCAAAGTGAATGGGGCACAATTGAAAAACCTGTATTCCGTTCTATTCCGCAAGTATATATGGGTGATAGCCGGTGCAGCATTGCTGACCATACCTTTATCTTATTATCTGATATACATCTATACACGGGATTTTATAGTGAAAGCTCCTGTTAGTATATTCATCTACCTGATCGCTATATTAGTGGTGGCAGGCATTTCGTTGGGAACATTGTTCTGGCAGGTGAATAAAGCAACCCGCATCAATCCGGCAACAATCATGAAAGCAGAATAAAGAGGTTAGTTATGATACACCATTATTTAAAAATAGCATATCGGAATCTGTTGAAGTACAGAACGCAAAGTATCATCAGTATCATCGGACTGGCAATCGGTCTGGCATGTTTTGCACTGTCTACATTCTGGGTGCAATATGAAATGACTTATGATGATTTCCATAAGGATGCAGAACGCATTTATTTGGTACGAATGGACGATTGCCACTTTGGAGGGCACTACTCTGACTTTGTGCCCTACGCGTTGGGGAATCATTTAAAAACGACTTACACTGAAATAGAAGATTTCTGTGCATCAGGTCAGAATACTCTATTCATTAAAAATGGGAAACAGATTACGGAATATCCGATGTTAATGCCTGATACAACTTTCATCCGCATGATGGATATAAAAGTTCTGGAGGGTGACAACCAATTCTTTTTATCCACCTCACCGGAAAAGAGCGGGATAGCCATTACAGAAAAAGCTGCTCAAGACTTGTTCGGTACTACCAAAGTGATTGGAAAGACCATAACAGATAATAACCGTCGGCACGAGTATCGCATAAGCGCCATTGTCAGCGATTGGGGAGAGCATTCTAACTTTAAATATGCTTTTATGGGGCGTACCCATAATGACACTTCATGGGATAACGCCAATTACAAGATGCTGATAAAAATAAAACCCGGAACAAATGTGGATGTACTTTTAGAAAAAATGAATCAGCATTTTCCGGATGAACTCAAAAAGAACAGCTATGGAGTAACCGGATATACACGTTTCTATTTGGAGCCCATTACCTCACTGCGTTATGCGGATGAATTTATTCGTGGAGATGAACAAATTGTGCAGTTCCGTTACATTGTTTATTTCTCCATCACAGGAGTGCTTATCATTCTGTGCGCATTAATCAACTATTTAACGATTTATATCGACTGTTTCCGCTCGCGTAAACGGGAAATGGCACTACGCAAAGTGAATGGAGCATCCGAATGTTCATTATTGGCATTACTTAGTATGGACTTTCTATTTACTATTCTATTGGCTTCACTCTTAGGGATGTTCTTCGTGGAATTACTCAAACCCTGGTTCCTGCAATATTCCATGATTGTCGATACAGATATATCCATTTATGGGAATTGCATATTATACATCGCAGGTATGTCAGTATTGGCCTTTATAGTGGCGCTATGTTCTGTTTACCTATTTCGCCGTCACTCATTGCAGAATACACTTCATAGTACTCAAATGAATATAATGGGACGTATATGCCGTAAAGGAAGCATTGTAATACAGCTTGTTGTCTGCCTTACATTTATACTTTGTACTGTCATTATGCAAATGCAACTTTATCATTTGCGTAATGTAGATATGGGAATGGATTATCGGAACCGTGCTTCCTTGGGCATCTGGATGAATGTAGACATGAATGTATGGGCAGAGAAGGTAAAAGCATTACCCATGGTAACTGAAGTTGTACGGCCTGTTTATTGGCCGCTCATCAGTATGGGTTCTTATTCATCTGTTGAGGTAGATGCTTGGGACGGATTGAATGGGATAACTGAAAATCCAATTGGCATAGATGAGATTCTGGCAGGAGAGGAATTCTTCAAATTCTATAACATGCAACTGGTAGCGGGAGAATGGATATCGGATAAGTCGGATGTCCGTGAAGTCAATATCATGGAAACGACAGCCCGCACTATGGGATGGACACCTGAAGAAGCTATCGGCAAACACATCTTTTACTGCAATAAAGAAGTGGAACCTATGACTGTGATCGGAGTCATAAAAGACTGTGCGTACAGGTCGCCTTCCAAGGACCTGCCTCATACTGTATTTGTCAATACCAATAAATCACAGTGGATGTGGCCGCGTTGCTTTGTCCTCTTCAAGTATAAACCGGGAACCTGGGAAGAATGTCGTCGTAGCATCGAGGAAATGCAGCAAGCTGAACTTCCCGACCGCAAATTATTTCTGGACAGCGAGGAAGAACGATATAATAAGTATCTGCAATCAGAAGATGCATTATCCAGTCTATTGGGATTCTCTGCAATTGTTTGTATCCTGATATCTATATTCGGCATATATTCATTGGTATCATTGACATGCGAACAACGCCGGAAAGAAATAGCTATCCGCAAAGTAAATGGGGCTACCATCAGCAATATCCTGAGCATCTTCTTTAAAGAATACGCAATGCTATTGATCGTATCTTCATTGATAGCTTTCCCTGCCGGTTATACTATTATGAAGCACTGGATAGAGACGTACAATCGTCAGGTAAGTATAGGAGCATTACCGTTCATCCTCATTTTTGCAGGGATAGCAATGGTTATCACCATAAGTATCAGCTGGCGCGTATGGCAGGCAGCACGGCAGAATCCGGCGGAAGTGATTAAAGAATAAAAACGATTTGTATCCTTTGGGAGTATAATTATAAGAAGCAATGTCGTGATGCAGAACTAGCAATCTCGTAATGTGGAATATTGCTAGTTTTGCATCACGACATTGCTTCTTATGTTCCGTTTAAGGCAGGGGTGGACTATGCCTTGGCTTACCATATTATTTCTCTCGTACTTTTATTAAAAAAAAACAACAATTCCGAGACTAATAAAAGGCTTGGTAGGGTTCAAAATAGGGTCAGGGTCACTTATAACCCCATTTGTAGGTGATTTTTAATTCTATTAGGTGGTATTGCATTGATACGCAATTAGTTGACTTTATGCGGTTTTTGCAAAAAACAAATTCCCGTAGATTCGGAATATTTCAATATGAACGAGTTTAAATGGGTAAATATTTAATGCAAAAGACAGAAAAGTGAATCGAAAGTGATAAAGAGTGAATTATAAAATCTGATTTCTTAGTAATTTGCCGCTACGTCAGTGCTTTTATTTTACATCCATTTGAGATGTTTTATTCATTTGAGCAGAATTTGGGATTATAAGTGACCCTGGCCCTATTTTGACCCTTCCATACTACACATTTTGTCTTTCTTTAAGATGTAACCAACTGATATACAACTGGTAATTATCAGAGTATTACTTTATCCATAGTTTTACTTAATACACGCCGCTTTAGAGAAAAGTAAGCCTCGTCTTTCTAATTATCAAAAGAAAAAACGAGACATATATTCGCAGCTAAATTATCACTCCATCAAGAGTTAAAAAGTTATAGTCAGAGCCTATAGCTACCCTCTATGGTCTTAAATGTATCATTTGTGCGAATATGCACTATTATTGTGCAGTATAGCACACTGATTTCAGATTGTAAAACCAGGCAAATATTTAATAAGCAACAAGTTACAATTTTGGCACAAAATTTGAAACCTTAATATGAAAGATTCTATAAAAGCCATCAAAAGTAAATGAAATATGAGAGAATGTAGAACTATGATACAACATTATTTCAAAATAGCATTTCGTAATATACTAAAATATAAAACACAAAGTATTATTAGTATCCTTGGCCTGGCAGTCGGCTTTACCTGCTTTGCCCTTGCCAACCTGTGGATACATTATGAAATGACGTATGATGCTTACCACGAAGGAGCAGACCGGATGTATATCCTTTGCAAGGAAAGCGTATTTGGAGTAAACGGGTACTCCACTTCCATGCCATACCCGGCATCGACTCTGCTAAAAAATGACTTTCCTGAAGTAGAAGCAACGTGTGCCTATACCAGATGGGGACAGGAAACAGATGTTAAAGCAGACGGTCGTGTGGTAAGGACATGTGAAATGCAGGCAGACTCATGTTTTATGAACATGTTTAATATTTCCGTTCTGTCAGGAAGTATGGACTTTATGTATTCAGATGAAAAGATAGCTTTAACAGAAGATGTAGCTATGCGTTTGTTCGGTTCTGTGGATGTGCTGGGTAAAGAAGTTAAAAACTACAACGACGACACAAGGACGGTTTGCGCCATTCTCGCAAATCTCAATCACAGTAATGTGACATTCGGTTGCTGGGGGCAGGGAGAATACTTTCGCAAATGGCAGAATGATTGGTATAATGGAAGCTTCGAAATCATTATCAAGTTACGTAAAGGGACCGATCCGATAGCCTTTCAGAGAAAACTTGCTGCAAATGAAACGAAAGCCGATCCAAGAGATCCTCACGGAGTGTTTGAAAATATTCGGCTAATTCCACTCGACGAGTATCACTATTCATCAATTAACAGATACAAGTCTTTTCAATTCTATTATCTGATACTGTTTTCCGTAGCCGGAGCTTTGGTGATTCTTTGTTCTCTCTTCAATTATCTCTCTCTGTTCATTACTCGCATGAGAATTCGTAGCCGTGAGATAGAGCTGCGTAAAGTATGCGGTTCCTCCATCGGAGGTGTAGTTATTCTACTTTTTATAGAATATTTGTACATCATATTACTATCTGGCATATTGGGTATGGCTTTGGTTGAGATGGCCTTACCTGCCTTTAAGAAAATGTCCGGTGTATCCGGAAATATTTATGGAGAATCACTGCTTTATTTTGTGGGAATTCTCTTACTGTCTTTGCTTTTGTTAGTGCCATTCGCCATCAGGCGGTCGCACATCCGGAATACCGGAAATAAGTATATGCTCCGTAAAGTAAGCATTGCATTTCAGTTAGCGATAGGGCTTCTTGTCACATTCTGTATAATAGTCATGATGAAGCAAATCTACTATCTTACGAATACGGATCTGGGATGGGAAAGAAAAAATATAGCTTCTATCAATCTTTTATATCCGGATAAAGATTTTGAAACCATTGCTGATAAGATAAAGCAATTCTCATGCACAAAAGAGGTCATAACCGGACATTGTTGTTTATTGCCCAAGTCATCAGGTTTTTCACAAAGCTTCAAAAATTGGGATGGGAAAGAAGATGGTATGAAAAGCATAGATATGCTGAGTTTGTGGAATTGTGAAAAGATCGTATCTTTCTACAATCTGCAACTGCTGGAAGGGGAAATGGTAAAACCAACAGAAACTAATAAAATCATGATTAACGAGTCGGCAGTAAAAGCACTTGGAATGAGTGAACCGATTGGAAAGAAGCTTTATCTGGATAATAGAGCATGGACCATTACAGGCATAATCAAAGACTTCCACATCACAGCTCCAACAGAACCGGTACCGCCTTATACTCTAATTACAGAAGATATTCTTAAAAACTCCGGATTTTCTATAGGGAAAGGACAAATACTAATCAAGTTTCATGATGGTAAATGGAAAGAACTTAAAAATCGGATAGATAGCATATTCACTTATGAATATCCGGAAGTGCGATATAAGTTATATAATACAGAAGAGGAGTATACCGGCTATCTGAAATCAGAAGATGCACTGATAAAGTTACTGAGTTTTATCGCTATTGTTTGTATGCTGATCGCCGCTTTCGGCATATTCTCTCTTGTTACACTAAGTTGTGAACAACGGCGCAAAGAAATAGCTGTACGCAAAGTAAATGGAGCTGCCATTAAAGATATTCTTCTTATGTTTGTGAAGGAATATATGCTCTTACTGATTATAGCATCTGTCATCGCATTCCCTGTAGGGTATGTGCTGATGAAGCGTTGGCTTGAAAACTATGTAGAACAAACAGTTATCAGTGCCTGGATATATTTTGCTATATTCGGTGGCATAATGATCGTTATTTTTGCATGTATCGGTTGGCGGGTATGGCAGGCGGCGCGGCAGAATCCGGCGGAAGTGATAAAAAGTGAATAATAGAAAAATCAAAGACATGATACAGCATTATTGCAAGATAGCGTTTCGTAATATACTGAAATACAAAATACAGAGTATTATCAGTATTATAGGTTTGGCAGTAGGATTTACTTGCTTTGCACTCTCAAATCTGTGGATACACTACGAAATTACGTATGACAAATTCTACGAAGGTGTGGAACGAACTCATTTGCTTTATCAAGAAGCCACTTTTAGTGAATCAACATTCAGCACATACAGTTCATATATGTCGGCTACTACACTTCGGCAAGAATTTCCGGAAGTAGAAGCCGCATGTGCAGTTTACCAATGGGAAATGGGGCTGAAAACCAAAGAGGGGAAAACGGCAAAAGTTAATTGCATGTATGCTGACTCCACATTTTTAGAGATGTTCCAACCTACCTCCATATTATCCGGAAGCATGGAATTCCTTTATTCTGATAATAAAATTGCATTAACAGAGGAGACTGCGATGTCATTATTCGGTTCAACTGAAGTTTTGGGACAAGAGATAGAGGCAAATGATACACCTAAGACAGTCTGTGCCATTCTGAAAAATGTAGAGAAACATAGTAATCTCTATTTTGCCGCATGGACAATGTCATCACAATTTCAAAAAGAAAAAAGCGAATGGGGAGTACATAGATTTCAAACCTACGTTCGGCTACGTAAAGGAGTGGATGCTACATCTTTTCAGGAAAAAATGAAGAACTACGAATCCGGAAACCAATGGTATCCCAAACCTCTCGAAAAATATAAGATAATTCCATTAACCCAGTACCATTACTCTGCCATAAATGAAAAACTAGCCCTTAAATTCAATTATTTAGTACTTTTCTCCATAGCAAGCGGCATGATTATACTTTGCGCATTGTTCAACTATCTCTCCTTGTTTATCACCCGTATGCGCACACGAAACCGGGAAATTGAATTAAGAAAAGTATGTGGTTCATCCATTCGAAATTTATTCATACTTTTTGGGACCGAATATTTATTTGTGCTGCTTTTATCCGGTCTTGTCGGGATGACACTCATTGAATTATCACTTCCGAAATTCAGAGAACTCTCAGAAATTAATGGAGATATTTATGAAGAATCATTCCTCTATTTTACAGGCATCCTTTTCATATCCTATATCCTATTAATACCTTTTATTGTCCGCCGATACCACAGACAATCCGGCAGTCTGTTCCGATTCCGCAAATGTAGTATAGTATTTCAATTGATAATATGTATCTTATTTATCTTTTGCGTAAGCATTCTTATGAAGCAACTCAATCATCTGGCAAATGGTGACATTGGTTGGGAAAGAAAGAATACAGCAGTATTAAGACAATATGTTTCTCCGGAATCTTACGCTGCCGTCAGTGCCGAAATAGATAAGATGCCATGTATTGTAGAGACACTGAAAGGATGTGAACCCTTGTTTCCAAGATACAGTACACTAACTTATAGTACAGATAGCTGGGAAGGAAAGAAAAGTACGGATAAGGCAGATAGAATAGATATCACCTGCATAAGAGAAGGGAGGGAGTTTATCAATTTCTACAACCTGAAACTAATAGAAGGTGAAATGCTAAAACCGGATGATGCAGATAAGGCTATCATCAACGAGACTTGTGCAAAAAAATTAGGTTTAGATAATCCGATAGGTAAGAAAATCAATATTCACCAAGGAGTTACAATCGTCGGAATTGTAAAAGACTTCCATATCACAGCACCTACAATTCCGGCAGCACCTACTTTATTCTGCAATAAAGGAGGTTTGGGAGGTTCCGATGCCAACTATGGTGATATCTTGATAAAATATCGGGCAGGAACATGGGATGATCTTAAAAAGCGAGTAGATGATGTATATGCCAAAATCTCAACTGGCAGTAATAAATATCATTCTCTTCTCAATATAGAAGAGGAGTACTCCAAGTTCCTGAAATCCGAAACGTTATTATTGAAGTTGCTTGGCTTTGCCTCACTTATTTGCGTACTCATTGCCGCTTTCGGAATCTTCTCTTTCATTACGCTAAGTTGCGAGCAGCGGCGTAAAGAAATAGCCATCCGCAAAGTAAACGGAGCATCTGTAAAAGAAATACTTACCATGTTTGTAAAAGAGTATTTTATATTACTCGTTGCAGCATCAGTGATAGCATTTCCTATAGGATACGCTTTAATGAAAAAATGGCTGGAAAGCTATATAGAACAAACAGCAATCAGTGTATGGATATATCTGGCCATATTTTGTGGGATAGGTTTACTTATTCTGTTATGTATCGGTTGGCGCGTATGGCAGGCTGCACAGCAAAATCCGGCGGAAGTGATAAAGAGTGAATAGACGGTGCGTATTCGCACTGTTTATGTGCAGTATAGCACACTTATCAAGTATCAATATGATGCATATATATCTAGAATACAAACCATTACAACTTTGGCACAGGATTTGAAAGCTTATTATCAAAATGAATATATTATGTACAAGAATATACTTTTATCACTTAGTCAAAATAATAGCAACTAATATACCATGATATTCCATTATCTCAAAATAGCATTCAGAAACTTGTGTAAGCATAAGACACAAAATATCATTTCCATCATCGGATTGGCAGTAGGTTTGCTCTGCTTCTGTGTCTGCATATATTGCAGTCGCTTTGTAGAAAGCACAGACCATTGTTTTGCTAATCATGATCGCATAGCAGAATTAAATCTCTATGACGGCAAGGCAGACAGATATTTTTCCGGTTCTCCGGTTCCTCTGGCCGAAGAATTGCGCACATGGGCTTTGGGAGAAACGGAAGCCATTTCATCCGTAACCTATCCTCGCGAACGCCCTTATTATGTAGAGTTATCTCCGGAAAAGACGCTACCCTATGAGCTTGAAACGATTGAAATAGATACTTGCTACAATAAAATCTTCACTCCGGAAATGGTAGCAGGACATTGGAAAATGGCAAGTCAGTCTCTTAACTCCGTCATCCTGAGCCAATCTATGGCCATTAAAATATTCGGTAATGCAGAAAGTGCTATCGGAAAACACATGACTCTCATGAGAAGACTCAATACTTCTCCTGAAAGTACCCCGAAAACAGGAGGTATCGTCTATATCATTCAAGCAGTAATGAAAGATATCCCTCTGAACAATAGTTTGGATTTCATGCAAAACATAGATATGCTGACCGTAAACGATAGTGAAGGACTTCTACAAAGTCCCAAACGGCATAACATGACGGGAGCAAATACCTACGTGTTGTTATCACCACAAACTACATGTACTGATTTAGAAAAGCAATTCTCAAAAAGAGACTATACCTATACTTTGTATGACGAAGCTTACACTGTCACTGCCAGTAATATGGGATCCAGATTGAAAAAACAAGGTGCTTCCTATCTGGAATTAGTTACCGGAACTGTAGGTACACTGATATTACTAGTAGGGCTGATCAACTTTTTCCATTTCCTTATCGGTTCTTTCTTCAATCGTACTAAAGAATACAGTATCATGAAAATGATAGGATGCAACTGGAAACAACTCTTCTGTTTACTATTCACACAGTCGTTGATTGTCATATCCATATCCTCCATACTGGTATTATCAGGCATAGAATTATTAGGGAATCACATGAATTTCTCTTTGCCGGGCTTTGCAATGACCTTTACCTCTGAAACGCTTTTAATACATGCTCTGCAATATATCGTTCTTCTTATCATACTCTGCGTCTTTATATGTTTGTCTGTTTCCATTCGTATTCGTCGCATTACCGTGCAAACAGGTATTTATGGAAACAATAAACGCAGAGGTAAGCAATGGGGACGTAACCTTATGCTGGGTATCCAGTTCTTTATTTGCTGGGTATTTGTATCCCTGACGGCTGCTTTATATCTGCAAGCAGAAAAAACGACCAATAGTTTGCTTCATACGCTAAGTCAAAAAGAAAAGTCGGAGATTCTTAGTATTCCCTTGGACTATCCCTTTATGAAGAATGAGGAAAAGCTGGCATTGATAGAGCGTTTTAAACAACATGCCGGAGTGAAAGAGATTCTGTTATCAGATATCGGTTATATGCAAGGGATGTCAGGCAATGGATTAACGACCGAAAAGGGAAATGAGAACTCCTGGGTTGATATTAGTGTCATGGCTGTACCCGCCAATTTCTTCTCTTTCATGAATATTCCCATAGAACAAGGAAGACTTCCTCAAACGGAAAAAGATATTGTGGTAGATAATGTCTGGCAACAGATACAGAAGAAAGATGTAATAGGTATGAACTTGTATAGCGGTAATACCGACTACACAGTCTGTGGAATATCTGCACCTTTTCAGGCCGATGTATATAACCGAAGTAGTGGATATGCTTTCCTGTCTTATGATCCTTCAGTCTACATAGGCCATTGTTACATAAAGAGTCATCCGGACCAGCAAAAGGAAGTAGCCCGATGGATTGAGAAAGTCTACCGCGAGATGCTTCCTGAAAATATAACTTATCAGGCTAAAACATTCCTGGATGATATCTATGTTTCGCAGGCTCTTGAGTGCAATCTGAAAGACATTATTTTGTTCTTTGCCGTTATCAGCATTATTATCACACTGTTAGGTGTATACTCCAGCATCACGCTCGATACAGAACGACGTCAGAAAGAAGTTGCTATCCGTAAAGTAAATGGGGCAGATGTTCCGCAGATTATCCTGTTGTTTGCCCGTCTTTATATTATCTTGTTATTGTGTAGTGCCATCGTTGCATTCCCGCTTGTATATGTTGTATTGATGTTATGGAAACAAATGTATACGGTATTCTTTGACTGCGGTCTGCTTTTCTGGCTCTGCATATTCTTGATTGTTACTTTTATTACAGGCTTTACAATACTTTTCCGTATCTTGCGGATAGCAAAAACGAATCCGGCGGAGGTGATTAAAAACGAATAAGAACAATGGTATTACATTATTTGAAAGTTGCTCTACGAAATCTGCTGAAGTACAAGACTCACAGTTTCATTTCCGCCCTTTGCCTGGCAGTGGGAATCGTATGCTATACCATTATATGCTTTTTCATGCAGGAATGGGCCAAACTTGAAAACTTACCTGACAGCGAGCGACGGATAAGAATAACAGTCAACCAGAAACAAAGTCCTTTTTTTCGAACCAATGAAATAAAGCGACTGGAAGAGCAATCTATCAGTGGTTTAGAATGCCTGACCATACAATCCTTTAACAATTCAACGGAAATAGAAGTCATTGATAACGAACAACGTAACTTACCTTTTCTGATAGGTTATAGAGGGGTTAACAGTAACTTTTTCTCCTATAACAACAGAAAATTGCTACATGGCAGCCGACTTCCCGAAGCACCTGATGAAGTGGTATTATCCCATAAATTTGCAAGTAAAGCATACGGCACTGCAAATCCCATTGGAACAACCATACGCCTTGCTAACCCACAAAGTATAGCGGAAAATACAATACAGAGCTTTAAAGTCGTGAATGTAGTGGAAGATAACGGACTACAAGACCCCAAAGTCGATTGTTATTTCTCCTATGAAATCATGACTTATGATGCCTTGAGTGTACAAGGTTATCTATCGCCTAAGGCAACTATGGAAATGCTAAACAAAAGTTTACAGTCCATAACGTGGCAACGGAATGAGGACACCGTACACTCTTACGCCGCGTTCAGTATGCGGCAAGACAAAGAACTGACAATGGTGCAGTTTCTGATACTATTCATAGCCTCACTTATCCTGGTTTCAGGGCTGATCAATTTCCTTAAGTTCATCATTCAGATGTTCTATAATCGTCAGCGTGAAGTGGCGCTTCGCAAATGCATGGGATCCGAGAAAAAAGGACTGTTCCTGCTCCTTTTTGCTGAAGTATTTTGGATGATGTCCACCGCATTTCTTTTATCTCTGTTTTTAACGGAACTCATGATAAATCTTGCGAAGATATACATTCCAAGCCATGATATGCCCGATTTGCCCTTGTCATCTATCTACGTTATACAGTTTCAAATATATATTGCACTTCTGATGATCTGTATGCTCGTAATATGGTTTCCCATCCGCCGTTTACGGCAAGTGAGCATAATCAGCCAAATCAACAATAACCGTAGCCGTCATATTTTCCGTTCAATTATGATGTGGTTGCAGTTAGGCATTGCCATTTTCTTTGTGGGCAGTACACTCGGCGTCAATATGGTGTGGCACGAAGCGTTCGGTCAGGCATACAATCCGCTTACATCCGAAGAAGAAGAAAATATCATTTCCCTAAAGGTGAACAGCCAACGTATGTGGCAGCACATAAACCCTATATTATCTGATATTCAAGCATTGCCGGAGTGTATAGAGACACTAACCATGACAGATGATTTGCAAAGTGGAAATCATTTTATGCGCACCTATAAGAAAGCTGACCAATCGGAGGTCATGATTGACATAGCAATGGGAGCTCCGAGTTACTTTAAATTCCTGAAGATCCCATTGCAAGGAAAAGAAGTGAATGGAGATGCAGAAGGTACCGTTTATGTCAGTGAGGCCTTCAGACAGCAACTGGATAAGGACAACGTGCAAGACAGAGTAGAGATTGAGGGCCAGAGTTACCGCATCATCGGTATCTTTAAAGAACTCTATAAAGAAACTCAGGGAAGAGCAACCATCGGTTCGGTATTTTTCCCCAGCAACCATTTCAGGTATTTCTATGTCAAGCTGGCACCGAGTACAAACGCTGCCAAAAGTATCCGGCGCATCACTGATATCTGTCGTAACTACGTACCCACGACCTTGCCTCTTGAAATCCGCTCCCTATCTGATAACAAACAAACGATGATGGGATCAATGTATATGACACAAGTGGCAATGACAATCCTGGCCATTGTAAGTATACTATTGGTTGTACTGAGCATCTATTCGGCAATCTCCATGGACACAGTCAGCCGACAGAAGGAAATAGCCATTCGTAAAATCAACGGAGCTACCCCATGGATCATTGCCGGCATATTCGGTAAAGCTTATCTGATGATTTTCCTGCTGGCTTTTGCGGTTGCTTATCCTTTGGTACGACTGATGCTGCTATCAATAGACGCAGACACAGTGAAGTGCATACAGGGTTGGGATTGGGGAATTCTGTTATTCTTCAGTGTGGCCTTCATGATATTCCTCACCACCGCATACAAAATTTACCGGATCATGCATATCAATCCGGCCGAGATAATAAAAAATGAATAAACAATATTACTAATTAAAATTATCACTATTATGATTAAAACAGTAAACCTGCAAAAAATCTTCAAGACAGAAGAAGTGCAAACATGGGCTTTGAACAATGTGAACATCGAAGTGAAAGAAGGAGAGTTCGTCGCAGTCATGGGACCTTCCGGTTGCGGTAAATCTACATTGCTGAATATCCTCGGCTTGCTCGATAATCCTTCGGGCGGGGAATACTACCTCAATGGAAAGGAAGTATCCAAATACACTGAAGCACAACGCACCAGCCTGCGTAAAGGTGTCATTGGTTTCGTATTCCAAAGCTTCAACCTGATTGACGAACTGAACGTATACGAAAACATCGAACTGCCGTTGCTCTATATGGGCATTCCTTCCGCCGAACGCAAACGTCGCGTGGAAACAGCTATGGAACGCATGGCCATTACACACCGAAGCAAACACTTCCCACAGCAACTCTCCGGTGGTCAGCAGCAACGTGTAGCCATTGCCCGTGCCGTAGTAGCCAATCCAAAGCTGATCCTTGCCGATGAGCCTACCGGTAATCTGGACTCCAAGAACGGTAAGGAAGTGATGGAACTGCTGAATGAACTGAACAAAGAAGGAACCACCATCGTCATGGTAACCCACTCACAGCACGATGCCGGTTTTGCAGGACGTATCATTAATCTGTTCGATGGACAGGTGGTGACAGAGGTGAGTCTGTAACCCAAATTGTACACATTTTTACTTAAGCCCTAAAAGGACGAAATCGGAGATATACTATTTTATTTCGCCCTTTCAGGGCTCAGAGATGGGAATACTTATTACGTAGGGCGATGCCCTACGCTATATGATGTAAGCCTTTCAGGCTTCTGTACTGTAAATGCGAGCCCTTTCAGGTTTCCCGGCACTATATAATGTAAACTCTTCAGGCTTCCTGATAGAGCTAAAACCTATTTATATTATCACTAAAAGAACATGTACATTCTGAAGTTTGTCCTGCGTAGCTGGTGGCGAAATAAATTGTTCGTCACTATTTCTCTTGTCAGTCTGGTTATCGGTATCGCCTGCACCAACCTACTGACAGCCTTCGTCCTATACGAATACAACATCGAGTATAACAACCCCAACCGTGACCGTATCCTTCGGCTGACACAAACACTACCTTTCGCACAACAAGAAATGCAGGGAACATTCGTATACCACGAATCTGTCCCCGAAATCATCTCACAATTCCCTGAGATAGAAGCTTCACTACGCACACAAGCCATCACTCACACAAAAATCCGTGTGGGCGACCAAGAATATTCCGAACTGAACCTGCTATCGGCAGACAGTACATTGCCCAAGTTTATCCCCATCGAAACCCTTGCAGGAAAAATAGAAGAAGTATTGACTCACCCGGGAACCATCGCCATCAGCCAAGCTTTGGCCGAACGTTGTTTCGGTACCACCGACTGCCTCGGCAAGCTGCTGGATATCCCTCAATCCGGCGAAAATGCCTACCGTATCGCCGCCGTCTTCCGTCTGCCATCGCAAAGCATGTTGCAGGCAGACTTGCTCACGCATCTAAAAAGTCCCGAAGGAACCACCTGTTCGATACTTCTCAAAGAAGGAACAGACCTCAACGCCTTTCGCCAACGCTTCGAGACAACCAAGCTTCCTACTTTATTAGGCAAAGGGTATTACCGTACCCAGACTTTACAGGAATCCTATTTTACCACTACCACACAAGATAGCAACCAGTGTATCGAGCATCGGCAAAAGGCCCTGTTAAGCGTCGGACTGCTATCTGCTTTATTAATCTTGTTCATCGGTTGCTTCAACTATATCAACCTCAGTTTTTCACGCTTATTGAAGCAAATACGCACCTTGCACATTGAAAGCCTTTTAGGTGCAAGCCACCGTCAAATCCGTTGGCAACTCTTTGCCGATACTTTCCTGATGGTGATTACAGCGTTCTTGTTATCCATTCTGTTGATGAGCGACCTGTTAGCAGTATTCAATGCAACAATATCCGCGCATCTGTCGTTCTCCTATCTTTTCTCCGTTCAGGTATTCCCTGTTATTCTGCTGTTTGTCATCATTCTGTCCGTTGTTCCGGCAGAATACATGAGCCGGAAGATACAGACCTTGTCCGAAAGCCGTTACCGCAGCTTCTTTACAGGTCGTAAGAAACAGCGCATTGTAGCAGCACTGGTCACCCTGCAATTCATGATTTCTATCGGACTGCTAAGTGCTTTTATGATAATCCGTAGCCAAATGGACCTGATAGAGCAGGAGGGAAGCCGCTACAAAGGAATCGTTGAGTTTGGAATCGGCGACTCCCGGCAATCCCCTTTATCTACTTGGATAGAAGACGTTAAATCCATCCCCGGAGTGAAGTCTGTTGTATCTTCCAAATCTGGTCTTTATACCATGAGTATGGCCGTTCCCCGCCAAAATGGTGAGAAGAATGACCTTCTGATGCTTGAACTTTATGAAAATTGTCCGGACTTCCTGGATATATACGATTTCGACTTGCTGGATGCCAAACAAACATTCCATTTATTACTCCGTACCTCTGTGCCGGTCATCATCAACGAGTCCTTCATTCGCTATCTTGTGCCCGAAGGAGAAGACCCGGTGGGACAACCTGTCTCTAAATACGTGCCCGAAAAGAGTGAGAAAGGTACTATTATCGGTGTCATGAAAGATTTCAAGAAATATTCGCTCACAAACAATGTGTTTCCACTGAGAATGATTCTGCACGAAATGCCACAGGATAACTATACCACATTGACCTTACAGTTTGATGAAGAAGACCGCACAGCAATCATTAATCATCTTCGCGGATTATGGGAGAAGAAATACCCCGGTACTCCATTCAATTATGAAGACCCTTATCAGGTACTGATCTCCAACAATCAGGAAGTCACCGACTTTTCCCGCATCCTGCTGATGTATGCATCAATCAGTTTGTTCCTCACGCTGTTCGGATTGTTTGGCATCACCCATTATGCTATCCAGCAACGTATACGCGAAATAGGAATTCGGAAGATTCACGGTGCATCATTCGGGCAAATATTATGGCTTGTCAATCGCCCGTTCCTGTACTACATAGGTATAGCCTTTATACTCATTGTACCCCTGGTCTGCTATCTGATGAATTATTGGTTGCAACAATTTGCTTACCATGTACACATTGGTATCCTTCATTTCCTGCTTCCTTTGTTCTTCACTGTTTGCATCACCCTGCTCACAGTATGCCTGAACAGTTATCGGGCAGCAAAAAATAATCCGGTAGATAGTATCAAATACGAATAACCGTATCCCGGTTAATCTCCAGAACCATAGACTGAAAATCAATCATCGCATTAAATAAAGCGATGTGTGAATAGGAGAAAATCTCATCTGACGGAATATCACATTCCGTCAGTACCCCCTGTTCCAACAGCAATGCACGTTTTGTGCCTTTCAATAGGGGAGTCCTCGGTGTATACCAGACTCCCTCTTTTTCTAACGCCACATTAGCAATGGAAGTATCCGTCAAAAGATTGTTTCTGACAATTAATACATCATCCTGATTGCCGCGCAGGGCATACAATGCTTCCAGTTCCTTCCGGTCCGTACTTTTGTAGTGATAATCAATCGTATCCGAACCGACTAACCGGAGTGAACGTACAGTCCTCATTGTATAAGTGGAAAATGCCACTTCACATACTTCTCTGCCATAAACTACCCGGCATTTATAAAAACCGCTTTCAGGACAATCCCCTGTATAATCCAGAATATCCAGTTGATCCGCCATTCCGAAAACCGCCTGTCTCGTCTCATTCATCCTACGGTTGTGATGGGCAAGGTTCTGCAACTTACCGTCACGTACTTGTATCGTTTCAATAAATCGGCACATATATTTTCTGTTTCATTTCTTCATATTCACTGTGGGCATCACTCTTGAAAGTAATACCACCACCGCTTTTAAAATACATTCCGTCCGCCTCTTGCTCCACAAAACGTATCATCACGGCACTATCCATATTGTCTCCATCGAAATATCCGGTTATTCCCGTATAGAATCCCCGTTCATATCCTTCAGCTTCACGAATAATCTGCATCGTCTTCTTTTTGGGTGCACCGGTAATAGAACCGGCAGGCAACATGCTGAAAAGAATATCACCTAACTGCCGTTTGTAATCTTCTGGAAGTTCACCGCATATCTCCGAACTGGTCTGCAATATCGGTCCCCGATTTGTCTGCAACACATCTATATAGCGATAACGCTCCACCCGGACATGAGATGCCACAATACTCAGATCATTCCTGATCAGATCCACAATCGTAGCATGTTCCGCCGCTTCTTTCCCGTCGTTCATCAAGGTTTGTACAGCATCGGGCAGGGTAGCGTCTATCGTACCTTTCATGGGATAAGAGCTGATAATCCCTTTCTTTATCCGAACAAAAATCTCCGGAGAGAAAACTACAAAACGATTCTTTACCCATACTTTATATAAAGCACGGGAGTTACAATATATATCCTTTAAAGTCAGATTGGTTTGTACCGGAGTCCGGCAAGTTAAATTCGTAAGAAAGCTGTTTCCGGCAAGAATATTCTTTTTCACATGTCCGAAAGCACGACTGTATTCCTGAAAAGAAACAGACTGTGAGATCCATTCTATCTGTTCCGGCAAACTCTCCGGAAGCAATTCATCCGTTAAACCGGCAACTGCTTCATTCGTAAATCCATTCAGGTTATATATCAACTCCTCCGGTGAGACCTCTGCCGTCTCTTCCACATAAACCTGTTCCTGCGAATAATCAATCAGAAAGACAAACGACTTTGAACAGCCTGCCAGCATATTCATGCGTGCGATTGCTTCCTGCTTACTATATAGTTTCATACATCTATCTTCGTTTAGCAGGAAGCAAAGGTAATAAAAAAACTATTTCCGTGCCGCCACTGCCAGCAATACTCCCAGCACAATGCCCAGCAATGCTGCAAACAATACGCGCATATCCGGTGGAAGCATGAAAGTAATGGTGTGTGCAGGATACCAGAAGAACGGGATTGTCTTCTTAAAAACGAAGTTCCATTGAACGTTCCAGTTCAGTCCGGTGATGATTTTCGTCATCGGGATAGGAGTGATAAGACTCTTAATAGAACCGCCGCACATCAGGATATGCGTATCTGTTATTTTATGGAAAGTCATGAATACCGGAGCAAAGATTGTGTTCATCGTTACCGATATGGCCAGTGCCACCAGCACCTTATCGAGAGACATCGCTTCACTTGTAAACGTTGCGGCAGCATTTGCCATTCCCATATACTCCATGAACTGCGGCACACCTTTTGAAAAGATAATCATAGCGGCATTGATACCCATACCGAGTATGCCCCATACCACCATGCGCGGAATAATACCGAAACCCTTCCGGTTGTACACTCCCGCACTGATTCGTAATCCCAGCACTTCGCCCAACGAAGACAAAATGGCAAACTTCAGAAAGCTCATCACCATGCCATGTGCAGCATTGAACGACTTATACCAGTCATAAACCGCGTCACTCAAAAAGAAGGGTAGAAAGACTACCACCACCAGAATAATAAACAGGAAATCTTGCTTTTTCATTGAAAAGACGTGTTTTTCATTAATAATGCGGCAAACATACTAAAAAACTTTCAATATCAAAGCAAGATGATAAGAAAAACTGTAAATCTGTAACAAAAGACACACCGTCGTTCTATTCTTATTAGCAGAATCACAGTTTCAGCATCTTCTTCTCCCTTTCCAGATCGTCACCATTCAGGTGAGGGGAGGGCACCGTACACGTTTTTATATAATCCCCGCCCCGGCATGTATATTCAAAATAGACCTTTTGCTCCGGTGTCAGTTCTTCCTCGGTCAGCAGTCCGCCTTTCAGTTCAATAAAATCATCCATGCTGGTGCTATCGGAATATTTCACGAAAACAATCCGCCGGGCTATCGGATTCCGGTTATAGTCCAGACTCAGGTAAAGCCCTTTCAGCATAGACGGATAGTCGTACATGGGCAGTTGCAGATAGATGGTGAATAATGCAAGCTGCGGAGCCTCCCTTTCGTTGAAGATGATATATGCATTCTGATGATTATTTAATAACCCGATCCCCCGGTGCGTTGTGTTGTAAGCGCTCATATGAGTCACCTGTACATAGTCATTGTTTTCGGAGGCACTAATCAGATACGGTTCCATCTTCAGGCAATCACTCGAAGACGAAAGACTATAACTTATATATATACCACTATAATTATACACTTCCTGTGCCGAATGATTCATCTCTTCGGTCAACATTCTGACGAATGGAATTTCCTTCTGGTTACCGGTTGTCACGGGTTCCAGTTCCAGCAACTGCCCTTTCATTTCAGTAAGGTTGCCGAGCAAACGTTTCTTCGAAACATTATTCACCTGAGACAGGGCATAGTCCAATGCTTCTTCTTCCGTCATTCCTTTCTTTACCGATCTTGCAAAGGTGGGCAGCACACTTGAATAGAGAGAAGACAGCACACTGGCAGGCATATTCGTTTTGTCAGCTATATCTTTCATTTTCACCCCTTTATTACGCAGATCTTCTATCCGCTTATATATCTCTAATAGTTCCTCCATATTTTGTAAGTGTTTTTGGTTTTTAATTTGCAAAGAACACCCACTTGTGTTATATTCCGATTGCATAAATGTTACATTAATGTTACTTTATTTTCTATCCGATAATTAAATGTATTAATAATAAATATTCATTTTTTCTGTAACATCATCCTTCTACTTTTGCCCTCGAAATCAAAAGAGAATAAAATGAAAACAATTACCGACATTAAAACGGAACTACTTTCAAACAAGAAAATATCCGATCTTGTATTCATACTTTGGGCAGGAGGTGCAGCGCTTCTTTCGTACTCCTTAGTATATGCGCTTCGCAAACCTTTCACCGCTGCCTCCTTCGACGGACTGGATGCCTTCGGATTGGATTATAAAGTATTGGTTACCATCGTCCAGATTCTGGGCTACCTCATCGCCAAGTTTGTCGGTATCAAGTTGATCTCCGAATTAAAGAAGGAGCACCGCATGAAGTTCATCCTGGCTTCCATTCTGGTAGCGGAACTCTCCCTGGTCCTCTTCGGACTCTTGCCCGCTCCTTATAATATCTTCGCCATGTTCTTCAACGGTTTGTCACTGGGCTGCATGTGGGGCGTGATATTCAGCTTCATCGAAGGCAGACGCACCACCGATATTCTTGCCAGCCTTTTGGGTATCAGTATTGTCATCAGCTCCGGCGTGGCAAAATCCATCGGGCTGTTCGTTATGAACACCCTGCATGTAGGAGAGTTCTGGATGCCCGCTCTCATCGGAGCCTTTGCCCTGCCGTTACTTGCCTTACTGGGTTACACCCTGAATCGCCTGCCGCAACCCACCCAACAGGACATTGCCGAAAAGAGCCAGCGTGTCACTCTCAACGGAAAACAACGCAAAGAACTGTTCCGCAACTTCATGCCTGTATTGATCCTCCTGTTCGTAGCCAACCTGCTGTTGGTTATCCTCCGGGATATTAAAGAAGATTTCCTGGTGAAGATTATCGACATGAGCGGACATTCTTCCTGGCTGTTTGCACAGATCGACAGTGTTGTTACTCTTATCATCCTGGCACTTTTCGGAATGATGGTCTTTGTAAAGAGCAATATCAAAGTATTGGTCATCCTCCTGAGCATGGTGGTTACCGGAACGGCTACCATGAGTTTCGTATCACTCAATTACGATACGCTTCAACTCAGCACCGTGACTTGGTTGTTCATCCAGAGTCTGAGCCTTTACATTGCCTACCTCTGTTTTCAAAGCATATTTTTCGACCGCTTCATAGCATGCTTCAAGATAAAAGGGAATGTAGGATTCTTTATTGTGACTATTGATTTCATCGGATATACCGGTACTGTACTCGTCCTGATGTTCAAGGAATTCTTTAATACGGATATCAATTGGCTCGATTTTTACAACCAGATGTCCGGTTATGTAGGAATAATCTGTACCGTAGCATTCAGTTGTTCTATTGTCTACCTGGTGCAGAGACATAAGAAAGAAGAACTCCTGCGCACCGGACGTGCGGTAGAAGAGAAACCGGAAATGCTGCAATCTGCATTTTCTGTGATGCCCAGCTAAAAAAACAAGGAAAATGGAACACCTTGTTGTAATAAATGATAATTTAGCAGGTTGTATTCAGTTTCCCGGGTGCGTAATCCGCACTTAAAAATCTAAACAGGTAAATAACAACTCATTATAAAATAACAAGTAAACATGAAAAGAATAGAATGTATCATTATGGACTGGGCAGGCTCTGCAGTCGATTACGGATGTTTCGCTCCGGTAGCCGCCTTCTTGAAAGCCTTCAATGAAATAGGTATCAACATCACGATGGAACAAGCCCGCCGCCCTATGGGAATGGCCAAGATAGACCACATCCGCGAACTGTTCAAGATGGACGGAGTAGGCGAGGAGTTTGAGAAACTCTATCATCGTCCCTGGAACGAACAGGACGTAACAGATATGAACGCCAAATTCGAGGAATACCTTTTTGCTTCCTTGGCAAACTACACCGACCCCATTCCCGGAGTCATTGATACCCTGAATGAACTGAGAAAACAAGGCATCAAAATAGGTTCCACCACCGGCTACACCCAAGCCATGATGGACGTAGTGCTCCCCAATGCAGCCCGCAAAGGTTACACCACCGACAAGTGTGTCACTCCCAACGGTCTGCCTGCCGGACGTCCTCTTCCTTATATGATTTACCAAAACATGATCGATCTTGCCATCCCTTCAACAGACTGTGTTCTGAAGTACGGTGACACCATTGCCGACATCAAAGAGGGTATCAATGCCAAAGTCTGGACCGTCGGCGTCATACTCGGCAGTAACGAACTGGGACTAACCCAGAAGGAAATAGAACAAATGTCTCCCGCAACGCTCACTGCCCGGAAAGCAGAAGTCAGACAGCGCATGCTTCTGGCAGGCGCCCACTATGTGGTGGACAGCATCGAAGAACTTCCCCAAATCATAGAACTTATCAATCATAAACTGAATACGAATCACTAATCCTTTTAAATATCAAACCAATATGAAACCCTATTTATTATTAACCCCCGGCCCATTAACCACGTCAGAAACCGTAAAAGAAGCCATGATGACCGATTGGTGCACATGGGACGCCGACTATAACGTACACATTGTAGAAGAAATCCGCAAATCCCTCGTTGCCCTTGCCACCACAGCCACCGATGAATACACTTCCGTACTCTTGCAGGGAAGCGGTACTTATTGCGTGGAAGCTGTTATCGGCAGTGTCATCACTCCCAAGCACAAACTACTTATCCTCAGCAATGGCGCTTATGGTGACCGTATGGGCCACATTGCCGAATATCACGGCATCAACTACGATATGCTTGCTTTCGAAGAAACCGAACAGGTTTCCGTTGACTATGTAGACGATTACCTGTCCAACAATTCAGATATCACCCACGTAGCCGTAGTACATTGCGAAACCACTACCGGTATCCTGAACCCTCTCAAAGAGATTGCCCACATTGTGAAGCTCCATAACAAAAAGCTGATTGTAGACGCTATGAGCAGCTTCGGTGGTGTGCCTTTGGATATGTATGAATTAGGTATCGACTTCATGATCAGCAGTGCCAACAAATGCATTCAGGGTGTTCCCGGCTTCGGTTTTATCATAGCCCGCAAATCCGAACTGTTACACTGCAAAGGCGTTTCCCGTTCACTCTCACTCGATATTTACGACCAATGGGAGACGATGGAAAAAGGACATGGCAAATGGAGGTTTACTTCACCCACCCATGTTGTAAGAGCCTTCAAGCAGGCACTTGCCGAACTGGAAGAAGAGGGGGGAGTAGCCGCCCGCCACAAGAGATATTGCGAAAACCACCGCATATTGGTAGAAGGAATGCGCGCACTCGGCTTCAAAACCTTGCTGCCGGACGAATTCCAGTCGCCCATCATTACCTCTTTCCTTTACCCGAAAGCTGGTTTCGACTTCAACTCTTTCTACACCCAACTGAAAGAAAAAGGTTTCGTCATCTATCCGGGCAAGATATCCCAGGCAGATACTTTCCGCATCGGCAACATCGGAGATGTACATCCTGAAGATTTCGCACGTCTGATAGAAGTAGTCCAACAAACTTCTTACTAATGAATTACCTTTCTAAATCCTCCCTGTGCCTGCTGGCGGTCGTCACTTCTCTGACCGCCACAGCACAGGAAACTCTCTCCGACAAATTACAGTACAAAGTAACCGGCCGCATGCTTATGGATGGCGGTGTTTATCTCAGGAATGACAATCATTTCGGTAACGGTACGGAATTCAATGATCTGCGTGTAGGCATGAAGGCCACTTACCAGCGCTGGGACATGAAAGTGGAAATAGGCTATGTAGGCAGCAAGGTTTCTATCAAAGATGCTTTCGCTACTTACACTTCCGGTAAGCATATCATCCAGGTAGGGCAATTCTACGAACCTTTCACCATGGATATGCTTTGCAGCACTTTCGACCTACGTTTCCATCAGTCACCCGGCTCTGTGCTTGCCATGACCAACAGTCGGCGTCTGGGAGTTGCCTACACTTACAATGCTACGCATTATTATGCTTGCGGAGGATTGTTTACCGACAACGATATCAGTAACCTAAAGAATACCTCGCAAGGTTATGCCGTAGACGGACGTTTTGTTTACCGACCTGTAAATGAAGCTGGAAAGCTATTGCATCTCGGTATTGCCGCTATCTATCGCACTCCCGATGGTGCTTTGCCGGATGATGATAACAAGAATACCTTTGTCTATAAATCTGCCGGAGTGAGTACTATCGACAATCGTAACCTGATTTATGCGGAAGTGGATAATGCCCGCCATCAAGTGAAGCTGGGTACTGAACTGCTGATCTATTACGGAAAATTCTCCTTTCAAAGCGAATATATCCGTACTCAAGTGAAACGCAGGAATGCCCTTGCCGACTATACCGGACAGGGTGGATATGCGCAATGTTCGTGGCTCCTGATAGAAAATACTTATGACTATGATGCAGCTCCGGCATGTCCTTCCCGCCCTATAGGTCGTGCGCTCGAACTCTGCGGACGTTTCAATATCGTAGATATGAACGACCGGACTGCGGAAGTATTAGGCGGAGCACAAAAGGATCTTTCTCTAGGATTGAATTACTACATAAACAAGCATATAGGGATTAAAGTAAACTACAGTTATGTAATCCCCGGAAAACACATTCGGAAGATAAGCGACAAGAATTTTAGTATATTGCAGGCAAGATTCCAGTTTATACTATAATGCTTCCTTTCTTAAAGATTATATCATGCGACCCATAATTATATTGAAAATGAAAGGTTATGAAAAATAATGTGTACTAGAGTAGTGGGGCATCGCGATCTCAGCCCCGACCTGAACCCTGAAAGGGCGTAATCACTTCTTCTTTAAAAACCGTTTAGCCAAATATTTTCGTATAGGCTCATCATACAGCTTCAAGCACAGGTAAGCCAACACTACATTCAAGGCATAAACGCATAAAGCAACCTGCCAGGTTTCTCCCAAAGTAAAGAGTTGATTTTTAATCAGCCATGCATAGAACAGATACATGAACGGATAATGTATCACATAAATCGGATACGAGATATCTCCCAGGAACTTACATATCTGAGTTGACTTTTTATCCGTAGTAGTTCCCGATGCTCCTATCCATACAAGGGCGGGGAAAGCTACGATAATACAAAATGCTTCATAAGCACCATTTGTACAAATCGGCTCCGCACCTTCCAGATAGGGTACTGAGAACAAAGCAATCAATACAATGGTACATATCCAGAACGCACCTTTCACCTTCATAGGCTTGAAGTTACGCGACATAAGCATACCCACAGAAAACGGGAACAACATTCTCAATAATCCGCCGCCAAAGTTGACCCCGTCCAACGTCCAGCCCACACCTATATTTCCATAACCGGAAACATCGAAGACTGCGAATAGCGCCAATGCCACTCCCAACAATACAACGAGCACAGTCAGCGCCTTATTGGATAAGCGACGGATAAACAAGGCATAAAGAATATTACCTATATACTCGAAGAACAACGACCAGCAAGGCCCGTTCAACGGAAACATCTCACCGTTGCCACGAACTTCATAACCTACGCCCGGCATTGCGGGAATAAAGAATATCGTGCAGAGCAGAGACAGCATTATCATGGAGATGCCGATATGTGTTCCATCCCATTGCACGGAACCCTGAATACAGAATGTAATAGCACCCAGAACAGCCCCCATTATCACCATAGGATGAAGACGTATCAAACGACGCTTAAAGAAATCTTTCATTGTAAGACTCTTACCCCAACGGTCATCATAGGCATAGCCAATAACGAAACCTGAAAGGATAAAGAAAAAATCCACGGCTAAATATCCATGATTGAACGTTGTAATCATGGTATCGCTTGCAAAAGCATAGCCTTCGAATATATGATACCATATCACCATAAGGGCCGCTACACCACGAAGTCCGTCCAGAAGATCGTAATGCGCCTTGGTATCCGAAAATGCTGCTGAGGGGGTATTAGACATTTGTTTCTTAGTATTAAGTTAATATTTTCAGATGGCAAAGATACAAAAAAAGAGACTGCCTTTTGAAGACAGTCTCTTTTCATTTTATCTGATTTCAGGAAAATCCTTATTCAATCACTCCGAGTTCACGGAAACATTTCGTCAACTTCTCAACAGCATAGTCTACCTGCTCTTTGGTGTGAGTAGCCATCAATGCTACGCGTACCAGCGTATCTTGCGGTGCACAAGCGGGCGGAATAACCGGATTGATGAAGATGCCTTCGTCAAACGCCATCTTAGTTACGATAAATGTCTTTTCCGCATCACGCACATACAACGGAATGATAGGAGATTCAGTTTCACCGATTTCGAAACCGGCATCACGGAATTTCTTCAATGCATAGTTGGTGATGTCCCACAAACGTTGCTGACGTTCCGGTTCGTTCATAATGATGTGAAGAGCTTCACGGGCAGCAGCCGTAGCAGCAGGCGTGTTACTTGCCTGGAATATATAAGAACGGGCATTGTGGCGCAACCAGTTGATTACCGAAGCATCTCCGGCAACGAAACCACCGATAGAAGCCAGTGACTTACTGAACGTACCCATAATCAGGTCGATATCATCCGTCACACCGAAATGATCGCAAACACCGCGTCCTTGTTTTCCGAATACACCCAATCCGTGTGCTTCGTCCACCATGATGCTGGCATTGTATTTTTTCTTCAAACGTACGATTTCGGGGAGATTGGCAAGGTCGCCTTCCATAGAGAAAACACTATCCACCACGATCAGTTTGATAGCATCCGGCTCGCATTTCTGGAGTTCTTTCTCCAGATCGGCCATATCGTTATGTTTGTACTTCAATTGAGTAGAAAAGGAGAGGCGGCGACCATCTACGATGGAAGCGTGCACGCGGTCGTCACAGATAATGTAATCGTTACGTCCCGTCAATTGCGGAATAACACCCTCATTTACAGTAAATCCGGTGGAAAAACAGAGTGCATCGTCTTTTCCGACAAACTCAGCCAGTTCTTTTTCCAACTCTACATGTATATCAAGAGTTCCATTTAATAAACGGGAACCTGCACAACCTGTACCGTATTTATCTGTGGCAGCTTTTGCGGCTTCTATTATTCTTTTATCGTAAGTCAGTCCTGTATAAGCATTCGAACCGAACATCAGGACTTTTTTACCATCCATCAACACCTCAGTATCCTGATGGCTGTCAATTGTGCGGAAATAGGGGTATACGCCCATTGCCATATATTGCTGTGGCAGGTCGTATTTCGCCAATTTGTCTTGTAGTAATCCCATGAAATGTTTATTATATAATATGAAATATTTAACTCTTAGTTACAAGCCTTTTGAAAACAGGGGGCAAAGATAGCAAAATATGTGCTTATCTGTTCTTTTTTTACTAAAAAATATATTTGCCCATGGATTAAAGCCCACTCTATGGTTAAAAATTCAAGTATTTGTATTACTTTTGCCATTTATAAAATTGCATAGTGAAACAACCCTTGCATGGACGAAGAAAAAAAGAAAATATCATTCATTATAAATCCGAAATCCGGTACGCAGAGCAAAGAGCAAATCCTCCATTTGCTCGATGAAAAGCTGGATAAGGCAAAGTATGCCCAAGAGGTAATCTATACCGAATATGCCGGACATGCTGTTGAAATTGCTGCACAAAAAGCAAAGGAAAATGTGCATGCTGTAGTGGCTATTGGCGGTGACGGTACGATCAACGAAATAGCCCGTTCGCTGGTGCATACAAAAACTGCATTAGGCATCATTCCGTGTGGTTCGGGAAACGGACTGGCACGCCACCTGCAAATTTCGATGGAGCCCAAAAAGGCGATAGAAATCATCAACGAAGGAATTATAGACGTCATCGATTACGGAAAAATCAATGAAGTGCCTTTCTTCTGTACCTGCGGTGTAGGTTTTGATGCTTTTGTCAGCCTAAAGTTTGCAAAGGCGGGCAGGAGAGGCCCTCTTACCTATTTAGAAAAGACTCTGCTGGAGAGCCTGAAGTATCAGCCCGAAACTTACGAACTGGAAACGGAAGACGGTACTTTAAAGTATAAGGCTTTCCTGATAGCCTGCGGCAACGCTTCGCAATACGGAAACAATGCATACATAGCTCCACAGGCTATGCTGACGGACGGATTACTGGACGTGACCATCCTTGAACCTTTCACGGTGCTGGATGTGCCCTCCCTGTCTTTCCAACTGTTTAATAAGACTATAGACCAAAATAGCCGCATCAAAACTTTCCGCTGCCAGACGCTGCGCATCCACCGTACCAAACCAGGAGTAGTGCACTTTGACGGGGACCCGATGATGATGGGAGAAAACATTGACGTAAAGGTAATCAAAGAAGGATTGCAGGTTATCATCCCCCGGTATGCCGAAAAAGACTCTTCGAATGTATTGCAACGGGCACAAGATTATATAAATGGCCTGAAGCAGATCAATGAGGAGATTGTGCATAAGAACAAGATGATATTGGATAAGAGTAAAGAGCAGATTAAGAAGTTAACGAAAATCTGAGTTTTTTATAAAATAAATCTGTATTTTTGCACGTCATTAGCAATTAAGCGTGTGCCCCGACAGCGCAGCTAAATTGTAAATTGTAAATTGTAAATTGTAAATTGTAAATATCAACATGTTTAGATCACACACCTGCGGAGAACTTCGTATCTCCGATGTCAATAAGCAAGTAACGCTGGCAGGTTGGGTGCAGCGCAGCCGCAAAATGGGAGGTATGACATTCATTGACCTCCGCGACCGTTACGGTATCACCCAGTTAGTTTTTAACGAAGAGGTGGACGCCGCACTTTGCGAGAACGCCAACCGCCTGGGACGCGAATTCGTCATTCAGATTACAGGAACGGTGAACGAACGCTTCAGCAAGAATGCCAATATCCCGACCGGAGATATTGAAATCATCGTATCGGAACTGAATGTGCTGAATGCAGCCCTGACACCTCCGTTCACCATCGAAGATAATACGGATGGTGGCGACGATATCCGCATGAAATACCGTTATCTGGATTTGCGCCGTCCATCGGTACGCAGAAATCTGGAACTCCGCCATAGAATGACCATTGAGGTACGCCGCTATCTGGACAGCCAGGGTTTCATCGAAGTGGAAACTCCTGTACTGGTAGGCTCTACTCCGGAAGGTGCACGCGACTTCGTGGTGCCCTCACGCATGAATCCGGGACAGTTCTACGCTTTGCCGCAAAGCCCGCAGACCTTGAAGCAATTGCTGATGGTATCCGGTTTTGACCGTTACTTCCAGATTGCCAAGTGTTTCCGTGACGAGGACCTTCGTGCCGACCGTCAGCCGGAATTTACTCAGATAGACTGTGAAATGTCTTTCGTGGAACAGGACGACATCATCAACCTGTTTGAAGGTATGACGAAATATCTGTTCAAAGAAATCCGCGGTGTGGAATTGGAAGGTCAGTTCCAGCGTATGGCATGGGCGGACGCCATGAAATATTATGGTAGCGACAAACCCGACTTGCGTTTCGGTATGAAGTTCGTGGAACTGATGGATATACTGAAAGGCCATGGCTTCTCTGTATTTGATAGCGCCGAATACATCGGTGGTATCTGTGCCGAAGGTGCCGCACACTACACCCGCAAACAACTGGATGCACTGACGGAATTTGTGAAGAGACCGCAGATTGGTGCAAAAGGTATGGTTTACGCCCGTGTAGAGGAAGACGGAAATGTAAAATCGAGCGTTGACAAATTCTATACGCAGGAAGTACTGCAACAGGTGAAAGAAGCTTTCGGTGCCAAACCGGGTGACTTGATTCTGATTTTGAGCGGCGACGACACCATGAAGACACGCAAGCAACTTTGCGAGCTTCGTCTGGAAATGGGTAGCCAATTGGGATTGCGTGATAAGAACACATTCGCATGCCTGTGGGTAGTAGACTTCCCGATGTTTGAATGGAGTGAGCAAGAAAACCGCTTGATGGCTATGCACCATCCGTTCACCCATCCGAAAGACGAGGACATTGATTTACTGGATACTGATCCGGCAGCAGTACGTGCCGATGCTTATGATATGGTAATCAATGGTGTGGAAGTCGGTGGCGGTTCAATCCGTATCCACGATCCGAAGTTGCAGGCAAAGATGTTCGAAATCCTGGGATTCACTCCTGAAAAAGCAGAAGAACAATTCGGATTCCTGATGAATGCATTCAAATACGGTGCACCTCCTCATGGCGGTCTGGCATATGGTCTTGATCGTTGGGTATCTCTCTTTGCCGGATTGGATAGTATTCGCGACTGCATCGCATTCCCGAAGAATAACAGTGGACGCGACGTGATGCTGGATGCTCCCGCAGCACTTGATCCGTCTCAGTTGGACGAACTGAATCTGATCGTAGATATCAAAGAATAAGAGTAGGTTAGTTTGTTGTGAGAGAGTCGAGACGCATCTTCCGTTTTGCGGTAATCGGTACGCTGAATGCCCTGATTATAGCAGCAGTCATCTGGCTGATGATGGATGAACTGGACATCGACTATATGCTCTCTAATATAACTGCTTACGTCATTGCACAGACTCATAATTTTATCTGGTGCAAGCACTGGATATTTCCTTTGGATGATAAAGAAAAGAAGAGCAACACCTGGAGGCAGGTGTTGCTCTTTTCTATCGCTTTCGGAATGGCATATCTGGCGCAATTTCTATTTCTGGTAGTGTTGGTCGAGGCACTGAATTGTGATGAATACCTGGCTCAGTTCCTGGGACTGTTCATCTACGGAGGCGTGAATTTTATAATGAACAGGAAAATCACGTTCCGTTAACGTTTTATCAAACTGCGTTTTACTGCGCTTTTATCAAATTGCGCTTTATCGCACTTTTATCGCGAATTGCATTTTAATCGAGGAAGCGTTTCGTCAATCCATCGTATTCATCGATACGGCGGTCGCGCAGGAAAGGCCACCAACGGCGTACATTTTCCGAGCGTTCCATATCTATTTCCACTACTATATTTTCCGGACGGTCGTTTCCGGCTTGTGCAAGGAATTCTCCTTGCGGACCTACTACAAAACTATTTCCCCAGAATTGGATGCCATTTGTCTGCATGGACGGATCGGGTTCGTGACCGACACGGTTAACGGAGATAACGGGAAGTCCGTTGGCTACGGCATGGGCACGCTGGGAGATAATCCAGGCGTTGAGCTGGCGTACCTTTTCATCATCGGCGTCACTGCTTTCCCAACCGATGGCGGTGGGGTAGATTAATAATTCGGCACCTTTCAATGCCATCAGGCGGGCAGCTTCGGGGTACCACTGATCCCAGCAAACAAGTACACCCAGTTTTCCGAGAGAGGTTTGAATAGGTTCAAAACCTATATCTCCGGGGGTGAAGTAGAACTTTTCATAATAGGCCGGATCGTCGGGGATATGCATCTTGCGGTATTTTCCGGCAATGCTTCCGTCACGATCAAAAACGACGGCGGTGTTATGATAGAGTCCCGGAGCACGTTTCTCAAATAGGGAGGTTACCAATACGATTTTATTGGCAGCGGCCAGTTCGGAATAAAATCCGGTGGAAGGGCCGGGAATGGTTTCCGCCAGATCAAACAGTTGCGTGTTTTCAGTCTGACAGAAATACAGGGAGTTGTGCAGTTCCTGTAATACAACCAGTTGCGCACCATGTGCAGCACAGGCTTCTATGCTTTTAGCCAGGTTCATCAGGTTCGTACGAAGATCTGCTGTATTGGCTTGCTGAATAATTCCGACTTTTATTTTTCTCATATCTTTCTAATTTTAATATTTCACTAATTAGTATCAGATCAATATTCTATTTCGCCCTTTCAGGGCTTAATTGAATTATCTGATTAACACGTAGGGCGTTGCCCTGCGCTATATAATTATAGCCTTTCAGGCTATTAATAATCTTTATACTACAACATCTTAAAAGGCTGAAAGCCTGATATTACATAGCGTAGGGCAACGCCCTACGTAGCAAATGACCTCATGTTAAAAGGCTGAAAGCCTGATATTATATAGCGTGGGGCAACGCCCTACGTAGCAAATATTCTCCTTCCTAAGCCCTGAAAGGGCGAAATTATCATAAATATTGTTCATTATACTCTACTCCATATTCTTTTAAAAATATCTTTAACTCGTCTTCAAAAGATATCTTTTTATGATGTTCTTCCTGTCTACCGATATATCGGGTTACAACATCCACTTTAGACTGACTAACTGAAAAAGCTCCATAACCTTCTTGCCACGCAAACCAGTGATAGTAAATTCCTTTACCTTTAATCCACTTAGAAGAACTTTTCTTTATTTCCTCAACCATTTTAGTTAGAGCTATATTCTTATTTAAAACACAAAGAACATGTATATGATTAGTTATTCCACCTACAATAATTGAAGGACAATCGATGTTCTTTAAAATACCGGATATATATGAGAACATCTCTGGTAAATCTTCTTTTCGAATGCTATCCTTACGGTATTTTGTACTAAAAGTCAAATGAATATAATTCTTAGATAATGATTGTGACATGTTTATTTCGCCCTTTCAGGGCTTAAGATTCATTTACTACGTAGGGCGTTGCCCTACGCTATATAATTTTAGCCTTTCAGGCTATAATTCCCACTGGATATTGCATCGTCACGCAATGCAAGGATCCATGTTGCTTTATCAATGCACAACAATCCACGCCCACTATCTCGTGATGAGGGAAAGCTGCTTGAAGCACTTCTTTAGCACGTTGGTCATTCTCCGGCTGACGATAAGTAGGATAAAGCACCGCATCATTCATTATCAAGAAATTGGCATACGTTGCGGGGAGGCGTTCGCCCTCTTCCTCAATCTTGTCCACCATAGGCAATGCCAACAGACGGTAGGGGTTCCCATTCAAAGTACGGAAGATTTTCAGTTGTTCTTCCATTTGATGGAGAGCTTCGTAATGTTCATCCTGCGTATCGGTGCATTGCACATAGGCAATAGTATCCGGTGAGCAAAGACGAGCGAGCGTATCAACATGACTATCCGTATCATCACCTGCCAAATACCCATGATTGAGCCAAAGTACCTGTTTCAGATGAAATACAGAACAGAGATAGTCTTCGATTTCATCGCGGCTCATCTGTCCGTTACGATTGGGAGAAAGCAAACACTCGGACGTGGTGAGTAATGTGCCCAACCCGTCACTCTCAATGGAACCACCTTCCAGAACAAACCCCAGACGATTAACATACCGCCCATTCAGGAAACCGGCTTCCACAGCCTGACGGGTAATCAGATTGTCTTTATCCGAAGCGAATTTCAGCCCCCAGCCATTGAACATGAAATCAAGAAGCGAAGCGCCTTCTGAATCCAACATGGTAATTGCACCATGATCACGCGCCCAGGTATCATTCGTTTCACATTCCATGAAACGGACATTCTGCATATTGACGGTAGCTGAAATCTGCTTTTTGACCTCCTCCGGTTCGGGAGTTACGATCAGAAGTAATTCCCGTTGGGCTATTTCGCGTGCGATAGCGGCAAAGCAGGCTTGTACTTCCGTAAGCATATGTGCCCAGTCAGTTCCGGCATGGGGCCAAGTCAGCTGTATTCCGCTTTGCGGCGCCCATTCGGCAGGCAAAACAGCATTGAACGTATCACTCATATTTATCATTCTTTCTTTTCTTCTTTCGGCTTGCGGTCAAAGAACGGATTCTTGGTCGAAGCACTGACCGGAATAGCATACACGGATCTGCATCCCGGCAACCACTCCAATTGCTGCGCAGCAAGTCCGGCAGAGAACATCACACGGGTATCCACGCGCAAATCGGCCGCCGTGGCACAAGCCGAACCGATAGCTATACCTACATCGACCGAATTCACGGCACAAGGCACACCTTCGGGGCGTCCCGCACAAGTGGGATAACCACAATGGCCGCAATTCAATCCTTGCGCCTGCTCGCGCGTACCTATTATAATTACACATTCAGCCTGCAAAATGTTGGCGGCATCCCGCAAAAAGAACTTCATTCCGTGTTCTTCCACCATGGCAACCATCTTGTCCGACAGTACTTTTAAATCGTCTCCGGTGACCATAGCTATTTCAATTATATCTACACCTTTTCCCTTCGGAGCGGTACGGGCAGCAGTCATCATCTGCCTTGCCACGTCCAACACATGTTCGTGGCGGCTTGCACGTTCGTTCTGTATCATAATTCTCACTTTTATTAAAAACTGATAGCAAAGATAATGCAAATTGAGTGCAGAACTTTCATGCTTGCATGAAAAAGTTATGCCAAAATGCAGCTTATCTTATTTAAAGATACTGATTTCAGCCAATAATCCGCCGTTTTCTCAGAATTCCTTTCTATATTTGCTTTCAAATGGAGACCAGGACTATACTTCAAATAGACAACGCATGCATCGCTTTCGGAGCAGATACACTTTTTTCCGGTTTTTGCTTACAGCTGCACGAAGGGGAAATCGCCTGTATTTCCGGACAATCGGGGCGGGGAAAGACCTCCTTGCTGAATGCTGTTTTAGGATTTGTACCCCTCAAAGCAGGGAGCATCACCGTTAACGGCATTTTACTGGAAAAAGGAACTATCGACCAAATTCGCAGGCAAGTGGCATGGATACCGCAAGAATTGGCGCTTCCATCGGAATGGGTGAAGGAAATGGTACAACTCCCTTTCAATCTGAAAGCTAACAGGAATCCCCCCTTTTCACTGGACAAACTATTTGCCTGTTTCGATGAATTGGGGCTGGAAGAGGAATTGTACGATAAACGTGTGAATGAGATCTCCGGAGGACAACGGCAACGTATCATGATTGCCGTAGCCACCCTGATGCAAAAGCCGCTGCTGATTGTGGATGAACCGACTTCCGCACTGGATTCGGACTCTACGGATAAAGTACTTGCTTTCTTCCGGAAACGAATGAGGGAGGGAAGTGCCATCCTCGCCGTCTCTCACGACCAAGGATTTGCGCAAGGATGCAACCAGATGATAACACTGTAACTAAGAGATTAATAAAGTGGGAACTATCGACATATCATATACCAGTTTAGCCATCGGATTGTTGCTGTTGCTCATTCCGTTGTTCTACTTGTGGAAGTTCAAGACAGGGCTATTGTGGGTTACCGTGATTGGTATCGCACGGATGATTGTACAACTTTTCTTTATCGGTATCTACCTGAAATACTTGTTTCTGTGGAATAACCCGTGGATCAACTTTCTGTGGGTGATTATTATGATATTCGTCGCCGCACAAACCGCCCTGGCACGCACCCAATTGAAACGGAAAATACTGTTTATTCCTATCTCCATAGGTTTCTTATTCAGTGTTGTCTGCATCGGCATGTACTTCATTGCCATTGTATTACGGTTGGAGAATGTGTTCAGTGCCCAGTATTTTATTCCGATATTCGGTATCCTGATGGGAAACATGCTATCCAGCAATGTCGTTGCGCTGAATGCTTATTACAGCGGATTGAAACGGGAACAGCAATTGTATCGCTATCTGCTTGGCAATGGTGCCACAAGGACAGAAGCACAGGCGCCTTTTATCAAACAGGCTATCATTAAGTCTTTTAGTCCGTTGATTGCCAATATTGCCGTTATGGGCCTGGTGGCACTGCCCGGCACAATGATCGGACAAATCCTGGGAGGTAGTAGCCCGAATGTTGCCATCAAATATCAGATGATGATTATGGTGATAACCTTCACGGCATCCATGCTTTCGCTGATGATTACCATCTCGCTGGCATCGCGTAAGTCGTTCGATGCCAACGGAAAACTACTGCAAGTAATGGTAGAGAAAAAGGAAAAGAAGAAAAACCGTTAATGCTCTACTTTTTCAGGAGTATAACGCAACTGCACATACTGTACGCCGGGTTTTATATAAGCACTGTCCATCAACACTTTCCTTACCCGGAACGTCTCAAGACGGCGATTTATATAACTTTTTATATATCCTTTCTGCGGTTTCACATACGAAAGTACTTCTATACGCCCTGCCAAATGGATATTGACTTTGGCTTTCACCGTACGTACCGCACCCGGCCTCTTTGACGGTTGTCCGGGCATTTCCTTATGTTTATCTATCCAGAAGATGGCTGTAGCCTTCGGAGTAGTATCCACAAATTCCTCTTGTGCATCCTCTTCACCGCCATCCTGGGCTTTGGGTGAGGGTTGGCACGAGAAAAGAATGCATAATAAAGCGAAAAACGAGAAAAGTAATACTTTCATGGTATAGAGTTTTACAATTATCCGAACAAATATATAAAAAAAGAGTAAAACAAACAGTTATTCAGTGCATTTTTACTATATTTGCACCGAAATTTTCTATTCACATAATGAGAATTAAGGAGATAGTAAGCGCCCTTGAACGGTTCGCGCCTCTGCCATTGCAAGACGGATTTGATAATGCCGGCCTGCAAATCGGATTGACAGAAGCGGAAGCAACAGGGGCTTTGTTGTGTCTTGACGTCACTGAAGCCGTGCTGGACGAGGCGATTGCGTTAGGGTACAATCTTGTCATATCCCATCATCCGCTGATATTCAAAGGATATAAATCCATCACGGGTAGGGACTATGTAGAGCATTGTATCATGAAAGCAATCAAGAATGATATCGTGATCTACTCGGCACATACCAACCTGGACAATGCTCCGGGAGGGGTGAATTTCAAGATTGCCGAGAAAATAGGATTGAGTAATGTACGCGTGCTGGAAGCCAAAGAGAATACCTTGGTAAAATTGGTGACTTTTGTACCTACAGCACAGGCAGAAGATGTTCGTAAGGCTTTGTTTGCAGCCGGATGCGGTTGCATAGGAAACTACGACGCATGCAGCTACAATGTAGAAGGAGAGGGAACTTTCCGCGCTCAGGAGGGTAGCCACCCGTTCTGTGGAAGCATCGGAGAGTTGCATACGGAAAAGGAAGTGCGGATAGAGACCGTATTGCCTGCCTACAAGAAATCGGAAGTCATCAAAGCTCTGCTGAGTGCCCATCCGTATGAGGAACCTGCATTCGATCTATATCCTTTGCAGAATATCTGGACACAGGCTGGGGCAGGAGTTATCGGAGAACTGGAAACACCGGAAACGGAGTTGGAGTTCCTGAAACGCATCAAGAAGACCTTTGAGGTGGGCTGTCTGAAGCATAACAAGCTGACCGGACGTGAAATACAGACCGTGGCACTGTGTGGAGGAGCTGGAGTATTCCTGATGCCGCTTGCCATACGCAACGGTGCAGACGTGTTCATCACCGGGGAAATCAAGTATCACGATTATTTCGGACACGATACGGATATTCTGTTGGCAGAGATAGGACATTACGAAAGCGAACAATATACAAAAGAAATATTCTATACAATAATCCGGGAGTTGTTTCCTAACCTTGCGCTGCAACAGTGCAAAGTGAATACCAATCCCATAAAATATTTATAAGTAAAATGGCTAAAGAAGCAAAAAAAGATCCTCAGGAATTGACCGTGGAGCAGAAGTTGAAAGCCCTGTTCCAGTTGCAGACTATGTTGTCTAAGATTGATGAAATCAAGACTTTAAGAGGTGAACTTCCGCTGGAAGTACAGGACTTGGAAGATGAAATCGCCGGTCTGAGCACTCGTATCGACAGAATTAAGGCAGAAGTAGCCGAACTGAAATCCGCCATCGCTACCAAGAAAGTGGAGATTGAAACTTCAAAAGCTTCTATCGCAAAATACAAGGAACAGCAGGAGAATGTACGCAACAACCGTGAGTACGACTTCCTGAGCAAAGAAATCGAATTCCAGACTCTGGAAATGGAACTTTGTGATAAGAGAATCAAAGAGTTCGCTGCACAGGAACAGGAGAAATCTGCTGAAGCTGCAAAGAGCACAGAAGCGTTGGATGAAAGACAGAAAGACCTGGACGTTAAGAAGAACGAACTGGACGAAATCATCTCTGAAACCAAGCAGGAAGAAGAAAAGCTGAGAGACAAAGCCAAAGAACTTGAAACTAAGATCGAACCGCGCTTGCTCCAATCTTTCAAGCGTATCCGTAAGAACTCTCGCAACGGATTGGGTATCGTATATGTACAGCGTGACGCTTGTGGCGGTTGCTTCAACAAAATCCCACCCCAGAGACAACTGGATATCCGTTCTCGTAAGAAAATCATCGTTTGCGAGTATTGCGGACGTATCATGATTGACCCGGAATTGGCTGGTGTAACCATCGAACACAAGGAAGAGGTAAAGGAAAAGCCGACTAGAAGAAAAAAGACTGCGGAATAATATTCGGCGGTGTATATATAGGAAAGGACGCCCCTGCAAGCAATAAGATGTTGCTTGCAGGGGCGTCCTTTCCTATATATACACTACCGAAGTCGTTGAATTAAACTCATTATTGTAGGGGTATGGATTATCTCTTACTTCACTTTATAAGTGCACAGTCGTTTCCTCTCATGAAAATTCTGTTTACCCCAAATGATAGCTTTGTTAACCCCGCACGGTAACTCCATTTACATATCGCGGTAAAGGTCGTTACATGCCGAAGTAAAAGCCGTTACAATAAGGGGTAAAGGTTGTTACATACGGCGGTAAATGCTTTTACATCTTGCAGTAAGCTGTCGGTAAATACAGTTAATTGATTATCAGCAAACTAACAAAAGGACACCAGCAATCTTTAATTCATTTCTTCAATTATAGATCACCCACACCAATCCACATCCATCTGTCAGAACCCCATTATAACCTCCCCAATCTTCTCTAAACAAATAGAGCTCCAGGTTGTTATGAACCCTGTATCACAAAAAACAACCTAAACCTATGAAGATTAAAGCTTGGGGCAGCGTGCTGCTCTTATCGTGCCTATGTTCTGCCGTCACGGCACAGAATGGCAACCGTTATCTGGAAAAACCGTTGCCCCGAGGCTGGGGGAATACGGTGGTTCCGAACTCTAAAACAGTCCCTACTTCCACAGGAACCGTTAATTCCACCACGGCATCCGCAGATGATAACTTATTCAGCGGACAGATATTACCGGTAGATGACCAGTGGTGGAAAGCATTCAATGACCCGGTACTGGACTCTCTTATCAGCGTAGCATCCGGCGAAAACTATTCCGTACTTGCCGCTATAGACCGTATGGAACAGGCACGTGCCAGCCTGCGGATGGAGCGCAGTAATTTTTTCCCTTCTATTTCTTTAAATGGTGGATGGCTCCGCCAGCAAAGCAGTGGTAACACCACCGAATTGCCCCAATCCATCACACATTATTATGATGCGTCGCTCAATGCCAGTTGGGAACTGGATATATTCGGAAGCATCCGGCAACGGGTAAAGGCGCAACGGGAAACATTCCAAGCCAACCGTGAAGAGTACATCTCCGTACAGGTATCCCTCTGTGCACAAGTCGCTTCTGCCTACATCAACCTGCGGGAACTGCAACAGGAACTGCAGGTAGTAATGCATAACTGCCGGACACAAGAAGAAGTGCTCAACATCACCGAAGTACGCTACAACACGGGACTTGTATCGAAACTGGATGTAGCACAGGCTAAATCAGTGTATTTCAGCACAAAAGCATCTGTTCCGCAACTGGAATCCGGAATCAGCCAATACATTAACTCGCTGGCTATTCTGCTGGGAACTTATCCGCAGGAAATACGCCCCACATTGGAAAGAATCGGGAAATTGCCCGACTACATGGAGCCTGTTGGAGTAGGATTACCCGCCGATTTATTGCTCCGTCGTCCCGATGTGCGCCAAGCCGAAAGACTGGTTAATGCACAAGCCGCACTATTGGGAGCCAGCAAAAGCGACTGGCTGCCACAAGTATTCCTGAAAGGATCTGTAGGATATGCCGCTCGTGATCTGAAAGACCTGACCCGACGGAAAAGCATGACATTTGAAATTGCCCCAACCCTCAGTTGGACACTCTTCAGCGGAACAAAGCTGGTGAATGCCACCAAACAGGCACGTGCACAACTGGACGAAGCGGTGCATAACTTCAACGAAACCGTGCTCACCGCTGTGCAGGAAACGGATAATGCAATGAATAATTACCGGAATTCCATCAAGCAGATTGTCGCCCTCCGGGAAGTACGAAATCAGGGACAAGAGACACTGAAACTCTCCCTGGAACTTTATAAACAGGGACTTAGCCCTTTTCAGAATGTACTGGATGCACTCCGTTCGCTACTGACGTACGAAAACCAGTTGACGCAGGCGGAGGGTAGTTCACTACTGTATCTGGTGTCATTGTACCAGGCACTGGGAGGAGGATATAAAGAGAACTGAGTAATAATTCCTAAACCATAACCATATATGAAAAATGAAATGTACATCATCCTCACGCTGATTCCGTTGCTGGCGGGATGTGGGGACAAAAAAGAAGCAGCGCGCGGAGCGATGCCCGTTCCGGAGATAAGCGTAGCCAGCCCGGTGGTGAAAGACATCACACTGACTAAAGAGTATCCGGGCTATCTGAGTTCGGAAAAGACCGTCGACCTAGTGGCACGGGTGAACGGGACACTGCAAACCATCGCCTATGCTCCGGGAAGCAGAGTCAGGAAAGGGCAGGTGTTGTTCGTCATCGAACCCACTATTTACCAAGACAATGTAGAACAGGCGGAAGCGGAACTGAACACTGCCCGAGCCAATCTGGAATATGCCCAGAACAACTATGCCCGTATGCTGGAAGCTGTGAAAAGCGATGCTGTAAGCCAGATACAGGTGTTACAGTCGAAATCGAATGTTGCCACTTCACAAGCGGCAGTCAGCAACGCCGAAGCTGCACTGAATACGGCACGCACAAATCTGGGCTACTGCACAGTCCGGGCGCCGTTTGATGGGACTGTCAGCCGGAATCAAGTCGATGTGGGCAGTTATGTAGGGGGAAGTCTGCAACCTGTCACCCTTGCCACGATCTATAAAGATGACCTGCTATATACATACTTCAATATCACTGATAACCAGTGGCTTGCCATGCTGATGCAACAAGGAACCGCACAGCAGAAAGATACACTACCCCGGCAAATCACTGTTAACCTGGGGGAAGACGGCATACAACCGTATCCTGCCACACTCGATTACTTTGCACCGAATGTAGACCTGAGCACCGGAACTCTGAATCTGCGTGCCCGCCTGGACAACCCGAAAGGTTTACTGAAAAGCGGACTTTATGTCAGTATCACCTTGCCATACGGCAAAGAATCGCAGGCAATACTGATACCGGACGCGTCCATCGGTACCGATCAATTGGGAAAATATGTGTATGTAGTAAACGATTCAGGTATGGTGCGCTATCGCCACATCGAGGTGGGACAGTTGATAGACGACAGTCTGCGGCAAATAACCGGCGGACTCTCGCCACAGGAACGCTACGTTACCCGGGCACTGATGAAAGTGCGGGAAGGGATGAAAGTAAAGCCCATCAGTAAATAACCAATCGTAAATAACTAAATACTAAGCTCATGTTCTCAAAATTCTTCATAAACCGTCCTATCTTTGCTACCGTGCTTGCGCTGCTGATCGTGGTGGCGGGATTGGTCACACTGGGCATACTCCCCATTGCGCAGTATCCGGACATTACGCCGCCTACCGTTCAGGTCAGCGCCGTCTATCCGGGTGCCAACGCGCAGACAGTGGCCCAAACCGTGGGTATACCCATTGAGCAGCAAGTAAACGGAGTGGAAGGCATGCTTTATATGTCCTCCAATTCCTCCTCATCGGGTGCTTATTCGCTCACCATTACTTTTGCCGTCGGAACAGATATCGACATGGCAACCGTACAAGTCCAAAACCGTGTCAGTGTGGCACAGGCTTCATTGCCAACCCCGGTAGTGGTACAGGGAGTAACCGTTCAAAAGCAGTCGTCGAACATTGTGATGTTCCTCACCATGACTTCCGAAAACAAGGAATATGACGGACTATACCTCAGCAACTACGCCACCCTGAACCTTGTCGACCAGTTGACACGCGTACCGGGCGTAGGCGCTGTCAATGTGATGGGAGCGGGAGACTACTCCATGCGTATCTGGCTGGACCCGGCAGCACTGCGTATCCGTAATCTTTCGGCAGCCGATGTTTACCAGGCCATTCAATCACAAAATGTAGAAGTCAGTGCCGGAGCTGTGGGACAACCTCTGCCGGGAAATCCAACTCCGGGTAACACCAACATTGGCAATGTCTCTTCCGGCAACAATGCCCCTGCCTATCAATACAGTCTGACGGTGAAAGGGCGACTTTCATCTCCCGAAGAGTTCGGCAATATCATCTTGCGGACAGAAGCGGGCGGGAGAGTGCTTCGCCTCCGTGATGTGGCTCACATCGACCTTGGCTCCGCATCCTACAGCGTCGTATCCCGGCTGAACGGGCAACCTACCGCCGCCATTGCCATCTATCAACAACCGGGTTCCAATTCGCTGGATGTATCCAAAGGCGTGAAAGAGAAGATGCAGGAACTGTCAGAATCGTTCCCCAGCGGTATCCATTACAGTGTAACTCTGGATACGACAGACGTCATCCACGCTTCAGTAGACGAAGTGCTGGTAACTTTCCTGGAAACAACCCTGCTTGTGGTACTTGTCATCTTCCTTTTCCTACAGAACTGGCGGGCGGTTATCATTCCATGTATCACCATTCCCGTATCACTCATCGGTACTCTGGCAGTGATGGCGCTCTTCGGATTCTCCATCAATACACTGACGCTGTTCGGACTGATACTTGCCGTGGCCATTGTGGTGGATGACGCCATTGTGGTGGTGGAAAACTCCACGCGTTTGCTCGATACGGGGCAGTACAGTGCCCGGCAGGCGGTCACTCAGGCGATGGGAGAGATCACCGGTCCGATTGTGGGCGTAGTGCTGGTGTTGCTTGCCGTATTTATTCCGACAATGCTCGTCAGCGGTATCTCCGGACAGCTTTATAAGCAGTTTGCGCTGACTATTGCTGCCAGTACCGTGCTAAGCGGTTTCAACTCGCTGACACTGACTCCGGCATTGTGTGCCTTGATATTACAGCCTACAAAACCTGCACAGTCGCCACTTTTCCGGGGCTTCAACTTTGTGTACGACAAGACACAAGGGATATATGATAAAACCGTGGGTTGGTTGCTCCGGCGTCCTGCTGCTGCACTGTTGTCTTATGCCGGGTTTACAGCACTCGCTGTGATCCTGTTTATGAAGTGGCCCAGTACCTTTATTCCCGAAGAAGATGACGGGTATTTCCTTGCCGTGGTGCAATTGCCGCCTGCTTCAAGTCTGGAACGTACAGAAGCTGTCGGACGTGAGATCAATGAAATCCTCAACAGCTATCCCGAAGTGAAAAATTATATCGGCATATCCGGCTTCTCTGTCATGGGAGGCGGGGAACAGAGTAATTCCGGCACCTATTTCGTTATCTTGAAGAACTGGGACGAGCGTAAAGGAAAGGAACATACGGCCCAGTCTGTAGTAAATCGTTTCAATGCGCAGGCTTATGGAATTCAGGAAGCAGAAGTTTTTGCCATGGTGCCCCCTGCCATTCCCGGACTCGGTGCTACGGGCGGTCTACAGCTACAAGTGGAAGATCGTAATAACCTCGGTGCCACAGAAATGCAACATGCCGTAGAGACGCTGATGGCAACCTATCACACCAAACCTGCATTGGCATCCGTCAGCAGTCAGTACCAGGCTAATGTACCCCAGTATTTCCTGAACATCGACCGGGATAAAGTGCAATTGATGGGTATTCCGCTGAACAGTGTCTTCACTTCCTTAGGTTACTACATGGGAGCTGCTTATGTGAACGATTTCGTTGAGTTCGGCCGTATTTATCAGGTAAAACTCGGTGCACGGGATCGCGCCCAACGGATCATTGACGATGTACTGAAGTTGAGTGTACAGAATGCATCGGGAGAGATGGTACCATTTTCAGCCTTTATGCGGGTAGAGGAACAGTTGGGAATGGACCAGATCAACCGTTACAATATGTATTCCACTGCCTCCGTCACTTGCAACGTAGCCCCGGGAAGCAGTTCCGGAGAGGCGATACAGCAAATGGAGGCACTCTTTAAGGAGCAACTGGGCGATAAATTTGGTTATGAATGGACGTCAGTAGCTTATCAGGAAACGCAGGCGGGAACGACGACAACCGTTGTGTTTGTAATGGCATTACTCGTTGCCTTCCTGGTACTTGCAGCACAGTATGAGAGTTGGACGAGCCCGGTAGCTGCGGTCATCGGGCTTCCGGTAGCATTGTTGGGAGCGATGATTGGCTGTCTCATCATGGGAACACCAGTCAGCATCTATACACAAATCGGTATTATCCTGCTTGTGGCACTGTCGGCAAAGAATGGTATTCTGATTGTAGAGTTCGCCCGCGATTTCCGTGCGCAAGGCAACTCCATTCGTGATGCGGCATTCCAGGCAGGGCATATCCGCTTGCGGCCTATCCTGATGACATCCCTGGCATTTGTATTCGGTGTGATGCCGTTGCTGTTTGCTACGGGTGCAGGAGCGGAAAGCCGTATTGCACTAGGAGCTGCTGTCGTGTTTGGTATGGCACTGAATACACTGCTTGCCACAGTTTATATTCCTAATTTCTATGAGTTGATGCAGAAGATACAGGAAAAATTGGGAAAGAAGCAGATAGAAGAAAAGACTGAGAAGGTTTAGACCCTGATTGGGTTCATTGATTTAGATCCTGATTAGTCTCATTGAAAAGGGCTACACCCTTTGCCTCACATGGCTACACCATATCCCCCAAAGGGTGTAGCCATCCGGGGTAAAGGGTGTAGCCCTTTTTAATGGATATTATAACGTCTGATAATCAGGAATATCCGGAAGAAAAGTATAACTGTTCCGCTCGTAATCCATCCGGCAGCAATAGTGTTGCATTCCATTACTCACTACCAAGTAATCTACTTTCAGCACCATATTGTAGCGTGTAATCTGGTCGAACACAGCTTGCGTAATCTCTATGTCCGGCGCTTTATACTCCACAATCATCCGTGCCGTGAGGTCACGACGGTAAAGCACTGTGTCACAACGTTTCTTCGTTCCGTTGAGCTGTACCTGTACCTCGTTCGCCATCAATGTCTGCGGATATCCTTTATGGTTCAGCAGAAAATGTACGAAATGCTGGCGTACCCATTCTTCGGGCGTCAGTGCTACATATCGGCGCCGTATCACGTCGAAAATAGCAGGTTTCCCTTCACGGTTCACGACTTTAGCATCAAATACAGGTAAGTTTAACGATAACATATTGATATGTGATAAGTGATTAACAAATTTCCGAATTCTACTTTTTTATTGTACTTTTGTGAGTTAAATAATCGCTCCCTGAAAGTATTTAGGGAACAAATTTAATGAAATCTTATGAAAACAAAGCAAGAAATCGTAGCTAACTGGCTGCCTCGTTACACAAAACGTAAGCTTGAGGACTTTGGAGAGTATATTCTGTTGACTAACTTCAACAAGTATGTGGATATTTTTGCGGAGAAGTTCAATGTGCCCGTTCTTGGTAAAGACGCTAATATGACGTCTGCTTCAGCAGAAGGCATGACCATTATCAACTTTGGTATGGGAAGCCCTAACGCTGCAATCATCATGGATTTACTAAGTGCTATACAGCCCAAAGCCTGCCTGTTCCTGGGCAAGTGCGGTGGTATCGATAAGAAAAACAGAATAGGGGATCTCATCCTTCCTATCGCCGCCATCCGTGGCGAGGGAACTTCCAATGACTACTTCCCGCCCGAAGTACCGGCGCTACCGGCATTTATGTTGCAGCGTGCCGTTTCTTCATCCATCCGCGACCATGCCCGCGACTATTGGACAGGTACCGTATACACTACCAACCGCCGCATTTGGGAGCATGACGAGGAATTCAAGGAATATCTGAAGAAAACCCGTGCCATGGCCGTCGATATGGAAACAGCGACTCTCTTCAGCTGCGGTTTTGCCAATCACATTCCTACCGGAGCCATTTTACTGGTTTCTGACCAGCCGATGATTCCTGAAGGAGTAAAAACCGATAAAAGCGATAATCTGGTTACCCAAAACTACGTAACCGAGCACGTTGAAATCGGCATCGCATCCCTGCGTATGATTATTGACGAGAAGAAAACCGTAAAACATCTGAAATTCGACTGGTAAAAACGAATATGGCAAAACAGGAAATCACGTGTGATGACATCTTAAAGGAACTGAGAGCGAAGCAATACCGTCCCGTCTATTATCTTATGGGCGAGGAACCCTATTACATCGATCTCATTGCCGACTATATAACAGACAATATTCTGACCGAAACGGAAAAGGAGTTCAACCTGACCGTTGTATACGGGGCAGATGTGGATATAGCTACTGTTATTAATGCCGCCAAGCGTTATCCGATGATGTCCGAGCATCAGGTGGTGGTGGTAAAGGAAGCGCAGAATATCCGTAATATGGAGGAACTTTCTTATTACCTCCAAAAACCGCTGCTTTCTACCATATTAGTAATATGCCATAAACATGGCGTACTAGATCGAAGAAAGAAGCTGGCTGCCGAAATCGAAAAGACTGGTGTCCTGTTTGAATCTAAAAAAGTGAAGGATGCGCAACTGCCTGCATTCATCACTTCTTATATGAAACGCAAAGGTATCGACGTGGAACCTAAAGCCACTGCCATGCTGGCCGATTTCGTTGGTGCCGACCTCAGTCGCCTCACAGGAGAGCTGGAAAAACTGATCATTACACTTCCAAAAGGTCATACACGCGTTACCCCCGAACAGATAGAGAAGAACATTGGTATCAGTAAGGATTATAACAACTTCGAATTGCGCAGTGCCCTCGTTGAAAAGGATGTCCTGAAAGCTAATAAGATAATAAAATATTTTGAAGAAAATCCGAAAACAAACCCTATTCAAATGACTTTATCTTTACTTTTTGGATTCTTTTCTAACTTGATGTTGGCCTATTATGCCCCTGAAAAATCGGAGCAAGGCATAGCCAACATGTTGGGACTACGTACCCCCTGGCAGGCCAAAGACTATCTCGCAGCTATGCGTCGATATAATGGAGTAAAGACTATGCAAATTATCGGAGAAATACGATATGCAGATGCAAAATCTAAAGGAGTGGGAAATCCATCTTTAAGTGATGGGGATATTCTTCGCGAACTGGTCTTCAAAATCCTGCATTAACAGCTTTTTTCTTCTATATGCTCTTCATCAAACAAGAAATTTAGCTTTTCCTTCACCCCCTTCCACCGTTCCCAAACGTACTGTTCATAGGTAATAGAGTGTGGAAGGGTATCTGAAATACATACAATATATTATATAAAAACAGATGGTCTATATACAATGAACAGACCATTTATCTGATATAAACACATGGTCTATTTAATGCAAATAGACCATGTGTTTTTATATAATATATTCTCTTGTCCCGAGTAAAGCAGGCATATTTTTATAGGAAAACAATATACTTTTTCTAAGAAAAAGGAAAATTATATTTAGAAAGCGGGCAGCAGATCAATGGAAATAGATCGTCTATCCCTTATTTTAGAGGAGATTATACTTGTTAACTATATCAGCAATAATAGAGAAGTAAATGCTATTTTCACTATCATTATGTCATTTCTCACTTAAAAAAGGGTTGTTTTTCTAGAATGAGAGAATTTTAGAACTAAAAAATAGGGCATAATACACTGTATTACAATCAAATAAACATAAAATAACCTCCTGAGAATTAAGAAATTCCAAGTTCCCGATCATTTATACAGAAATAAAGCAAGGATTTACAATTACGAAGACTTTAGAACATATCAATTGAACTCTCCTTATTTTAGTGTAACAAATTCTTTCTGTAATATCGAATCTATCATCAAGAATAAATGCAATTAGAAAAGGAAATAGTTGCTATTTCAACTATGAAATATTAAAAACGTAATATCACTATGTTTACAATTGGATATATAACAATTATATATATAATAAACGTAATTAAAAAGTGTGATATACAATTGTAATAAGACTGTTTTTAATGAAGTAATGATAAAATAACAAAGGTAATAGAATAGGGGTTAACGAGGAGTAAAACAGCAATTAAATTACTAATAATCAATATATATAGCCATTTATATGATCTATCAGTTCATAAATAGAGAAATTAATGAGAAAACAATTGTAATATGGGATATGCCACTGAAAAAACTTAAACTTATATACATAATAACCAATAATATACATATTTTTATTAAAGTAAAAATATGAGCTTAAAATCTAGGTAATATATATCATTACATTTGTGTATATAACATTTGAAATAATGAGAACATAATTGTAATATAAAAGAATTCACGTTTTTAATTTGCTTTTGTAACTTCATTTTTTTACTTTTGTAATTCAAAAGAGAATCAATACAATTGTAAACATCACCTATATCGCAACAGTTATGAGCATAAAAGATAGGTTCAAAATGATCATGGATCGGGAAAAATTAACCGCAGGCGCATTCGCCGAAAGTATTGGTGTAGCTCAAGCTACCATCTCACATATTTTAGGCCCGCGTAATAAGTATCCAAGTACAGAAGTTATTCTTCGTCTACATCAAAGATATAATGATATAAATTTGGAATGGTTACTTACCGGACAAGGTGAAATGAGTAATACGCCTTCCGATTCTGACTCTTCTATCGAGAGTGGATTCGACTATCCATTATTCGCTGAGAATTCCGTAAATCCGTCCAAAGAGACAGGTCCGGCCGAAAATCGCAAGGAAATCGCATTAGAAACGCCTGTAAATGCCACTAAAGAGATTGTAAAACAGGAGATTATCTATAAAGAAAGGCCTCCCAGAAAAATCACTGAAATAAGAATTTTCTTCGACGATAATACGTACGAGACGTTTAAACCCGAAAAGTAAGGCTCATAAACGACTATTTGCACAATTTCCCGTATCTTTGGATAAGATAAGCATCTCAGCAGAACTTTTTCATGCAAGCATGAAAGTTCTGCATTCGATTTGCATTATCTTTGTACCCTGAAGATAAAATTCACCTCTTTATATAGGATAATGAAAAAATACATTTTAGATTTGACAGTGACTGAGAACGTCCGACTGCACGCTAATTATGTGCTATTGAAACTGACGTCTCCGTCTCCGCTTCCGGATATGCTTCCGGGACAATTTGCGGAAATACGTGTGGACGGATCTCCAACTACTTTCTTGCGCCGCCCCATTTCCATTAATTATGTAGATAGACAACGCAATGAAGTATGGTTTCTGATCCAACTGATTGGAGACGGAACCAGGCAATTAGGCGAAGCAAAAGCCGGAGACACGGTCAACGTAGTACTTCCTTTGGGAAATGGCTTCACAATGCCTGAAAAGGCTTCTGATAAGCTTCTGTTAGTAGGTGGAGGTGTTGGTACAGCCCCCATGCTTTATCTGGGCGAGCAATTAGCTAAAAACGGTAGTAAACCGACGTTCCTTCTGGGAGCAAGAAGTGATAAGGATCTACTGCAACTGGAGCAGTTTGCAGCTTATGGTGATGTATATACGACTACCGAGGACGGCAGTCATGGCGAAAAAGGGTATGTGACACAACATTCCATATTGAATAAGGTGCAATTCGAGCAGATTTACACTTGTGGCCCTAAGCCTATGATGATGGCGGTGGCTAAATATGCCAAAAGTAAAGATATAGCTTGTGAAGTATCATTGGAAAATACAATGGCGTGTGGTATAGGCGCTTGCCTCTGTTGTGTAGAAAATACAACGGAAGGGCATTTATGTGTATGTAAAGAAGGTCCGGTTTTTAATATAAACAAACTATTATGGCAGATTTAAGTGTAAACATTGGAGAATTACAAATGAAGAATCCGGTGATGACGGCTTCCGGTACATTTGGATATGGTGAAGAGTTTGCCGATTTCATTGATATTACGCGAATAGGTGGTATAATTGTAAAGGGAACGACTCTTCACAAACGTGAAGGTAACCCATATCCGCGTATGGCAGAAACTCCGTCAGGTATGTTAAACGCTGTGGGACTGCAAAATAAGGGAGTAAATTACTTTGTTGAACAGATATATCCGCGTATTAAGGACATCGAAACCAATATGATTGTAAATGTTTCGGGTTCTGCCATAGAAGATTATGTAAAAACAGCGGAAGCCATTAACGAACTTGACAAAATTCCTGCCATTGAATTGAATATCTCTTGCCCTAATGTGAAGCAAGGTGGAATGGCTTTTGGCGTCACTGCAAAAGGAGCCGAAGAAGTGGTGAAAGCTGTGCGTGCAGCTTACAAAAAGACACTTATCGTAAAGCTGTCTCCCAATGTGACAAGCATCGCTGAAATAGCCCGTGCAGTAGAAAATGGCGGTGCAGACAGCGTTTCATTAATTAATACACTGCTTGGAATGGCTATAGACGCGGAACGCAGGCGTCCTATACTCTCTACCGTAACAGGTGGTATGTCCGGCGCAGCAGTAAAACCAATCGCACTCCGCATGGTATGGCAAGTTGCTCAGGCGGTAAAAATACCTGTCATAGGTTTAGGAGGTATCATGAACTGGAAAGACGCAGTGGAATTTATGCTTGCCGGAGCTTCAGCCATCCAAATCGGTACGGCTAATTTCATCGATCCGGCAGTTACAATTAAAGTAGCGGAAGGTATAAACGACTATCTCGATAGACACGGATATAAGTCTGTGAAAGAAATTATCGGTGCGCTTGAGGTGTAACCAATAACAAGTGAATATCATTCGCACCTATTTTACATAAAAAAGGACATTCATAGCGAATGTCCTTTTTCTATTTTTATACAACTGATTTATTCCTCTCCCAGCAAATCCGGGCGGAGTCTGCGCGTCCGTTCCAAAGACTGTTGCAACTCCCATTCCTTAATCTTAGCCTCATGCCCGGACAATAAAATTTCCGGAACTTTCCAACCATTGTAATCGGCAGGTCTTGTATAGACCGGAGCAGCCAAAAGATTATCCTGAAATGAGTCGGACAAGGCTGATTGCTCATCGGAAATAACACCGGGGATAATGCGGACAATAGCATCCGCCATCACTGCTGCCGCCAGCTCTCCACCGGTCAGCACATAGTCTCCGATACTGATTTCTTTAGTGATCAGATGCTCGCGAATACGATAATCGATACCTTTAAAATGCCCGCAAAGGATAATAAGGTTTTGGGCAAGTGAAAGTGTATTGGCCATTGGCTGATTGAACTGCTCACCATCAGGAGTCGTAAAAATGACTTCATCATACTCCCGTTCTGCCTTCAAGGCATTGATACAGCGCTCTATAGGCTCTATTTTCATCACCATTCCGGCAAAACCGCCAAAAGGATAATCATCCACCCGTCGATATTTATCTTCAGTATAATCACGTAAATTATGAATATGTATTTCTGCAAGCCCTTTATTCTGAGCACGTTTCATAATGGAGCAATTGAAAAAGCCTTCAATCATCTCCGGTAGAACTGTTATTATATCAATGCGCATATTAATTTTAATTTTCTGCAAAAGTACAAATATTAGAGGAGAAACCTGTATTTTTGCGTTCAAACAATCTGAAATAGCTATGACTGCAAAAGAAAAGATAGATCAGCTCCGTGCCGAACTGCATCGGCACAACTACAATTATTACGTATTGAATGCTCCCGAAATCTCCGACAAAGAGTTCGACGACATGATGCGGGAATTGCAGGAGATGGAGCGAGAACATCCTGAATATCAGGACGAAAATTCGCCAACCATGCGCGTAGGAAGCGATTTGAATAAGAATTTCACGCAAGTGACACACAAATATCCGATGCTTTCATTGGGTAATACCTATTCTGAAGGTGAGGTATCTGACTTTTATGATCGCACTCAAAAAGCCCTGAACGAAGATTTTGAAATTTGTGCCGAACTTAAATATGACGGTACATCCATCTCACTGACATACGAAAACGGTAAATTAATACGTGCCGTAACCCGTGGCGACGGTGAAAAAGGCGATGATGTAACGGATAATGTGAAGACAATCCGTACTATCCCCCTTGTTTTGCATGGTGATTATCCCCAATTATTTGAGATCAGAGGGGAAATACTAATGCCGTGGGAAGTCTTTGAGGAACTAAACCGCGAAAAAGAGGCGCGCGAAGAACCTCTTTTTGCTAATCCGCGTAATGCAGCATCAGGCACTTTGAAATTACAAAACTCTGCTATAGTTGCTTCCCGCAAACTGGATGCCTACCTTTATTATTTATTAGGCGAAGAACTACCTTGCGACGGACATTATGAAAACCTGCAGAAAGCTGCACAATGGGGATTCAAAATCTCCGACCATATGAAGAAGTGCCACAGCCTGCAGGAAGTGTTCGATTATATCCATTATTGGGATACAGAACGGAAGAATTTACCTGTAGCCACGGATGGCATTGTTTTGAAAGTTAATAGCCTGAAACAGCAGAAAAACCTCGGTTTCACCGCAAAATCTCCTCGTTGGGCCATCGCATACAAGTTCCAAGCAGAGCGTGCATTGACCCGCTTAAACAAGGTGACTTACCAGGTGGGAAGAACCGGAGCAGTAACCCCTGTTGCCAACCTGGATCCGGTACAATTATCGGGTACAATCGTAAAACGCGCCTCACTGCATAATGCAGATATCATTGAAGGGCTCGACTTGCATGTCGGCGATATGGTTTATGTAGAAAAAGGTGGCGAAATCATACCCAAAATTACCGGAGTAGACAAAGATGCCCGGAGTATGATGGTAGGTGAAAAAGTGAAGTTCATCACTCATTGCCCTGAATGTGGCAGCAAATTAATCCGTTACGAAGGAGAAGCTGCGCACTATTGCCCCAACGAAACGGCTTGTCCACCCCAGATTAAAGGAAAGATCGAGCATTTCATCAGCCGGAAGGCTATGAACATTGACGGATTAGGCCCGGAAACTGTGGATATGTTCTATCGGTTAGGACTCATTAAGGATACGGCAGATCTGTACAAGCTGACTGTAGACGATATCAAGAACCTGGACCGTATGGGAGATAAATCGGCGGAAAATATCGTCAAGGGTATTGCCCAAAGCAAGGAAGTGCCTTTTGAGCGAGCTTTGTTCGCCCTGGGTATCCGCTTTGTCGGTGAAACTGTAGCAAAGAAAATAGCTAAGTCCTTCACTGACATAGAAGAACTGGAAAATGCAGATCTTGAAAGATTGATAAATATCGATGAAATCGGTGAGAAAATAGCACAAAGTATCATTTCCTACTTCGCTAATCCTCTGAATAGAGAATTAATAGAGCGACTGAAAATTGCCGGATTACAGTTTAGCCGGAAGGAAGAAGATCTGAGCGGCTATACTGATAAGCTTGCCGGACAGTCTATTGTAATCAGCGGTGTGTTCACCCATCACTCCAGAGACGAATATAAAGATTTGATAGAGAAGAATGGAGGAAAAAATGTAGGTAGTATTTCTGCCAAGACCAGTTTTATCCTGGCAGGAGAAAATATGGGACCTGCCAAATTGGAAAAAGCGCAAAAGCTGGGTGTACAGATAATGAGCGAAGATGAGTTTTTAGCGCTCATTTCGTAACATTTTTCCAGTGAAATCTTTTTTATAGCTTATATTTGCTGTAGAAATCGAAAATATTCGTACTTTTGCGAGTCATTTAATTAGAGATTACTTAAATTTCACTCATGATACAGACTAAATTGAAAGGAATGGGGGTAGCGCTGATTACTCCTTTTAAAGAGGATGAAAGCGTTGATTACGATGCATTGATACGTTTGGTGGACTATCAACTTCAAAACAATACTGATTTTTTGTGTGTGCTGGGCACCACAGCAGAAACTCCGACACTGACGGAAGAAGAAAAAAAGAAAATCAAGAAAATGGTCATCGAACGCGTAAATGGTCGGATACCTATCCTGCTCGGTGTTGGTGGAAATAATACGCGTGCCATTGTGGATACGCTTCAAAACGACGATTTTACCGGAGTAGATGCCATTCTGTCTGTTGTTCCCTATTATAATAAACCTTCTCAGGAAGGTATTTATCAACATTATAAAGCAATTGCAGAGGCTACAGAGCTCCCAATTGTACTCTATAATGTTCCCGGTCGTACCGGTGTAAATATGAAAGCAGAAACCACGCTGCGCATTGCCCGTGACTTCAAAAATGTTATTGCTATCAAGGAAGCTTCCGGTGACATCACCCAAATGGATGATATCATCAAAAATAAACCGGCCAATTTTGACGTTATTTCGGGAGATGATGGTATTACCTTCCCTTTGATTACCTTGGGAGCTGTTGGTATCATATCGGTCATCGGAAATGCATTTCCACGCGAATTTAGCCGCATGGTAAGACTGGCATTGCGAGGAGATTATGCAAATGCATTGACTATCCACCATAAATTTGCCGAGTTATTCAAGCTTCTTTTTGTGGATGGCAATCCGGCAGGCGTAAAAGCAATGTTGAACGTTATGGGAATGATTGAAAATAAACTTCGCCTCCCGCTTGTGCCTACCAGAATTACTACTTTTGAAGCCATGCGGAAGATTTTGGATGAGTTAAATATTAAGTGCTAAGAAAAAACGAAGATACTTCTTTGTAAAACATCCCCTGAGATAGATTGTTTCATCTCAGGGGATGTTTTTTTTCGTCTCACAAGCTGATTTTTACTGTCTCATGAGACGGATTTATTCATCTCAGGAAAGAAATTAATACTTATATCTGCACAAGCACACAGTTATATCTGTATCAACTCACACACATATTTGCATGAGTCTACACAGATATAACTGTTACCCTACGGTGTATAACAAAAAACCTCTGCAAAGTAATTTGCAGAGGTTTTTCGTGATCGCGACAGGATTCAAACCTGTAACCGGCTGATCCGTAGTCAGCTACTCTATTCAGTTGAGCTACGCGACCTTGTTATCAAAAAGATGTGACCGCGACAGGATTCAAACCTGTAACCGGCTGATCCGTAGTCAGCTACTCTATTCAGTTGAGCTACGCGGCCTTTTTGTTTAACGGGTGCAAAGATACGGACTTTTTCCGAAACTGCAAGTATTCCACAAACTTTTTTTGAAGAAAATTATTCGATGAAACGGTAATTAAACAGTTGCCAGCCGATACTCAACCCCACATTCCACTCCCTTCTCGGTGAGCTATAATGATTTACATAAGCAGAGATCGCTCCAAAAGGTAATTGGCAAATAACAGAAACTTCTCCCATATATTCTACCTTTGAGAAAGCTTTTCCATAAAATGCTTTGTTTTGCGTATTCTTCTCGATAGGGAAAATAGGCATAAATCCATAAAATTCTCCTCTCAGATGAAACATATCATTGAAAATAAACATAGGCTTGATACCGGCAGCCAGAAACTGATTAGCGCGGAAAGCCTCATTATACATCAGCTTACTATGCGGAGTCGGCGAAAACTCTGCAGCCTGCATCATTGTCGCCGTAAAATTCTCCGAGAAATTCCTCGATGAATACAGCGCTTCCGCCATCCATCCCAAAACAAATTTAGGCGCCATACTATGATATGCTTCTTTCATATAAGAAATCTGTAACCATGATTGCCGTTCCTGTGTAACAGGCTGTTCTGCCGGATTTCCAGGCTTATATCTTTCTTTTCCCGTAAAAATCTGGGCTATCAATTTCTCGTTATACCCTTTTGTAGCGTATTGACGGGAATTCAGTGTACTTCCATAAAAGCTAATAGAACCGCCTATAAGCCTGTATAAACTCCTGTCCGAACGGTCTTCTTCAAAGTTTATCACACTAGATTGAAAATAGTTATCTTGCAATTTTCCAATACCAAAGCCAAATTCAGCCCGTTTATTCGCTAAGAATGGTAAAGCGATAATCAACTTCAGAAATCGTTCATCCTTTGAATTAAAGGAAGGTTTATCGTTTTTAGAAAACAGTTTCTCTTTCTTGTAATAATCAAAAGTACTGATAGACGCAATAAGCCGATATGAAGTAGGAATATGAGTAGGCAAATCTATACGCGCCATCAGTTGGGCATTATTATAAACTTTACCCAATTGGCCATCAAACGTAAACTCTTTGGCATAATAATTTAAGTTCTGATAGCCCAGGCCCAGATATATCTGATTGGAACTCGTCGTAGACACACTACCCCCCAAGCGGACAGAGAAATTATCCTCCATCTTTACTTTCAGATGCAAATCGTACATATCGGTCTCTTCATTGAATACTGCCTTCGGTATTATTTCAGAGATCATATTATCCGCAAGCAAACGAAAATATCCACGCTTCAGCTCTTCGTAAGTGAATGGCTCATCTTCTTCATCATGAAATTCCTTCTGAATATAAGCCTGTTGCTGTGAGTTAGCTCCATCAATATAAATTTTCTGGAAATAGAGCTGCGGCAGATTACTGCGATAAACCAGACGGCGTAAACGCACATTATCTGCATTCACCCTACGATGAATACGCCCCTTTATAGAATCCATCAGGCTAAGAGTGCGATTGTAACCTATATCATGGAGTTCCTGAAGACGGTCGAAATCAAGTAAGTTCACATCATCATACTTGAATGTCATGAGGATGCCGACAGAATCCGGAATAGAATAGTCCGTCTTCTGCATCACCATGTTCTCAATCTGACTCATAAGGTCATTTTCTTTAGGCTTGGACGGATTAGCGGCCACCACACTACCAATAATAATATCCGGATGAAAATCATCCCGCATCACATCCGTTGGAAAGTTATTGTAAATACCACCATCATAAGCCAGCACACTATCTATCTCAATTGGCTTAAAAACAAACGGAAAACTCATAGAGGCGCGGACAGCATCGCCCAGATCACCTTTCCCTAACACTATTTGCCGTTTATTGTATACATCGGAAGCGATACAACGAAAAGGAACAAACAGTCTGTCAAAATCACCGTCGCAAGCAGCCGTAGCACGGGCAAACAGCTCCACAAACACCAGATTCATTTGGATGGGGTTAACCATACTGGTCGGCAATTGCGGTTTGACATTCAAGGAGTCCTTAAAATCAAAGCGGATATTAAAAAACTCCGGTGTGGGAATACTTTTCTTGAAATAATAGGCATATTTAGGTTCTACTTTTCCCGAATACCAACGTTTAAAGTCTTCTGAACGCAGCAAAGCCTCCATATCATCGGGAGAGTATCCCATGGCATACAACGAACCGATAATGGCTCCCATGGATGTACCGGTAATATAATCGATAGGGATATTGTTTTCTTCCAAAGCCCGAATGATGCCGATATGCGTCATACCTTTCGCACCACCACCACTCAATACAAGTCCAACTTTTTGGGCATGCAACATGGGCAGCAACAAGAAACAAAACGATAAAAGCAAAAGAATTCTTTTCATACTTCAAAGTTCCGAGCTGAAAATATATTATTATCAAAGCTCAAATATATGCAATTGTTTCGAAATTGGACGTATCCAACGCTAAAAAACAAGCGTTCCCACACAAAATATACGAAAAAAGGAGCATTACAACTCTTATAAAAGTTGCAATGCTCCCGGCATATAGATTGTGAATAAAGGGCGTATTTAGATTAACTCGATGCTTCTCTTCACAAAGTTATTCAAAGCTTCACCTTTCAGCATGCCATTTTGCAGCAATGCCAGGTCAATCAATTGGCGGACAACTTTATTTTTAGCAGCATATCCGGCAAATACTTCGTCTTTCTTTGTTTTCAGTTCTTCCCACTTCTGATCCAATCCGTTCACTTCGTCCTTTTCAGCAGTAGAAATTTCTTCGTCTTTCTTACCTTTTTGTTTATCTTTCAGTTCATTACGACGTTTGTCTACGTCATTCATTTCTTGCTGAATAGGAACTACAACAGAGTCGCATTCTTTTTCTTCGTCTGCAAGAACTTCTTTCACCAGTTTATGATCTGAATTCAGCACAAGGTTGAACATATCAGGCATTTCTCCATAGAAACTCATACCTGCCTGAATATTAGCCATTTCTTTCATACGGCGCATATATTCACTTTGAGTAATCATCACAGGAGAAGAGTTTTCACCCAAAGCCTGCGCAGTGATATTAAACTCAACCTTTTCCAGCTTAGGCAACTGGCTCTTGAACACAGCAGAAAGAGCTTCTTGTTTGCCTGCTTCCAGAGTTTCACCTTTCTTATCTTCTTTGATAATCAGATTATCGATAACATCACTATCTACACGGGTAAAGCGAGATTTCTCAAACTTTTGCTCCAACATGCTTACTACAGCAATGTCCAGTTGACCATCCATCAGCAACACATTGTATCCCTTATTCTTAGCAGCCTCGATGTAGCTGAATTGCTCATCTTTATGATTAGCATACAGATAGATCAAATTGCCATCTTTATCAGTCTGATTATCTTTGATCAGCTTCTGATACTCTTCAAATGTATAGCATTTACCATCCGTATCGGTGAAAAGGGCAAAATCTTTTGCTCTGTCATAGAAGTCTTCCTGAGTAAGCATTCCGTAATTGATGAAAATCTTCAGGTCATTCCACTTTTCCTCAAACTGTTTGCGATCATTTTTAAAGATAGATTGCAGACGATCAGATACTTTCTTTGTGATATATGTCGAAATCTTCTTCACGTTAGAGTCGCTCTGCAGATAAGAACGGGATACATTCAACGGAATATCCGGAGAATCGAGCACACCATGCAACAGTGTCAGAAAGTCAGGTACGATACCTTCTACTGAATCCGTAACGTATACCTGGTTACTATAAAGCTGTATCTTATTCTTATTCAATTCGATATTACTCTTTACTTTCGGGAAGTAGAGGATACCTGTCAGATGGAACGGATAATCTACATTCAAATGTATCCAGAACAGAGGTTCATCAGACATCGGATACAGGTCACGATAGAACTTCTTATAATCTTCATCCTTCAGTTCGCTGGGCTTCAATGTCCACAACGGATTGCTGTCATTGATGATGTTATCTTCGTCTGTTTCAACCTGTTTTCCATCTTTCCAGTCTTTCTTTTTACCAAAAGCAATAGGTATGGGAAGGAAACTACAATATTTCTTCAACAAAGAAGAAATACGGGCCTCTTCCAGGAATTCTTTACTTTCATCGTCAATGTAAAGTACTATATCTGTACCACGGTCAGCTTTATCAATGTTCTCAATGGTGAATTCCGGACTGCCATCGCAACTCCACTTCACTGCTTGAGCACCTTCTTTATGGGATTTCGTGATTATTTCCACTTTCTTAGCCACCATGAAAGCTGAATAAAAGCCCAAACCGAAGTGACCGATAATTGCATTAGCATCATTCTTATACTTCTCCAGGAAATCGTTGGCACCTGAAAAAGCAATCTGGTTGATATATTTGTCGATTTCTTCGGCAGTCAAGCCAATACCACGGTCTGAAACAGTAATTGTATCTTTTCCTAAAGACACATGTACGGTCAAATCGCCAACCTCACCTTTAAACTCACCAATAGAGGCTAAGGTTTTCAACTTCTGCGTAGCATCTACGGCATTAGAAACCAACTCGCGGAGAAAAATTTCATGATCGCTGTACAAGAACTTTTTGATAACGGGGAAAATGTTTTCGGTAGTTACCCCAATATTTCCTTTTTGCATACTACTTATGATTTATATTTTTAAGTTTATATATTTAATCGTTTGGCAAGTGTAATGCAAAAAAAATGCCAGCCCATAAGGACTGACATTTTGACTGTTTATCATCTTCTAAGAAGACTTCATTTTTATGCTTTCTTGATGTCCAGTTCTCCTTTTTCTTCGTTCAAAGAGACAGAAATCGTATCACTCGTCTGCAATTCGGAAGAAATAATCAATTCCGAAAGTCCATCTTCCAAATAAGTCTGGATGGCACGCTTCAACGGGCGGGCACCAAACTGCACATCGTATCCTTTAGATGCCATGAATGTCTTGGCTTTAGCATCAATAACAAGCTTATATCCAAGAGATTCTACGCGCTCATACAAGCCTTTCAACTCGATATCGATAATCTTTTCGATAGCATCCAGCGAAAGCTGGTCGAAAGTAATAATCTCGTCGACACGGTTCAGAAACTCAGGGGCAAACGACTTATTCAAAGCCTTTTGTATCACGCCACGTGAATATTCTTTATCATCCGTACGATTCTGGGCGGCAAAACCTACACCACGACCGAAGTCTTTCAATTGACGTGTACCAATGTTTGAAGTCATGATAACCACTGTATTCTTGAAGTCTACAGTTCTGCCATAACTGTCAGTCAGACGACCTTCATCCATCAGTTGTAACAAGATGTTGAATACATCCGGGTGAGCTTTCTCAATCTCGTCCAACAATACGATAGAGTAAGGTTTACGGCGCACTTTCTCTGTCAACTGTCCGCCTTCTTCGTATCCTACGTATCCCGGAGGTGCGCCAACAAGACGAGAAACGGTAAACTTCTCCATATATTCACTCATATCCACACGTATCAGCGCATCGGCAGAGCCAAACATATATTTCGCCAACTGTTTCGCCAAGTGAGTTTTACCCACACCCGTAGGCCCCAGGAACAAGAATGTTCCGATAGGACGGTTAGGATCTTTCAATCCTACACGACTACGCAGAATTGCTTTCGTCACCTTTTCAATAGCCGGGTCCTGAGCTATAACTTTAGCTTGCAACTCTTCTTTCATACCCGCCAACTTGATACCTTCAGCCTGCGCCATACGTTGTACAGGCACACCGGACATCATAGAAACCACATTCGCAATTTCCTCCTCACCAACTATCTGGCGATCATCTTTTAAGCGAGCTTCCCATTCAGCCTTCATCTCTTCCAGACGAGCAGAAAACTCTTTCTCATGATCACGGAAACTGGCAGCAAGTTCGAAATTCTGCGATTTCACTGCATCCGCCTTTTGTTGACGGGCTTCTTCAATCAGTTTCTCCTGTTCTTCAATCTCTTTCGGAACAGTAATGTTTGTCAGATGGACGCGCGAACCGGCTTCGTCCAGAGCATCAATAGCCTTATCCGGGAAATTACGGTCAGTAATGTAGCGGTCTGTCAACTTGACACATGCTTCCAGCGCTTCATCCGTATAAGTCACATTATGATGGTCTTCGTACTTCTCTTTAATATTCTTCAATATCTGGAGCGTTTCCTCAGCAGTGGTCGGTTCAACAATCACTTTCTGGAAACGGCGTTCCAAAGCACCGTCTTTTTCTATATTCTTCCGGTATTCATCAAGGGTAGTGGCACCTATACATTGTATTTCACCACGTGCCAATGCAGGTTTCAACATATTGGCAGCATCCATAGAACCGGCAGCTGCTCCGGCACCCACAATCGTGTGAATCTCGTCAATAAACAGAATTACATTCGGATTCTTCTGCAACTCATTAATGATAGAACGAATACGTTCCTCAAACTGTCCGCGATACTTGGTTCCGGCTACTACAGAAGCCATATCAAGCATTACCACACGTTTATCAAACAGAATACGGGATACTTTCTTCTGAACAATACGTAATGCTAATCCCTCTACAATAGCTGATTTACCTACACCAGGTTCACCTATCAATACCGGGTTATTCTTCTTACGACGGCTCAATATCTGAGCCAACCGCTCGATTTCACGTTCACGACCTACCACAGGATCCAGTCTACCTTCTTCCGCAGCCCGGGTCATATCCATACCAAAGTTATCCAATACCGGAGTATCATTGGATGGTTTCTTAGACGCAGTTTGCGTAGAAGACTGTGAACTACCACTTTGAGAAGAGCGTGAAGACATATTCATTTCATCTTCTTCCTCGTCATCATCCTCCGTAAATCCCATACCTGCGTTAGGGCTGGCTTTCATAGAAAGCTGTTCGAACACTGACTTATAGTCTATATTATTTTCTTCCAATACCGTAGCGGCCAAATTATTACCGTCTTTCAAGATAGCCAGCAATACATGTTCAGTATCAGCAGTGGCACTCTTCAGCAGACGAGCCTCGAGTATACACATTTTCAATATCTTAGCTGCCATCGGAGACAATGGAATGTCTGCATCGGGCAACAAGTTATCATCTTCAATCTCTTTTAAAAAACCTTCCAGGCGTTTCTTAACCCTGTTTAGGTCTATATCCAGTTTCTGCAATATTTCTATAGCTTTCCCTCCGCCGTCTCGCAACATGCCGAGTAGAAGATGCTCCGGACCGATATATCTATTTTTCAGCCGGTTAGCTTCCTCCTTGCTGTAAGTGATAATGTCAGAAACTCTTTGTGAAAACTGATTATTCATACTTAATATTCTCCTTCCTTATTCTAAGGTGTTACTTAATACAAAGATACGCATTTATAATTTCCAGTACGTATTTCATCGTTTTATTTATTATTTATATACAAAACCCGTGCCACAGTTTAATATCCGTTCACCAGTATCATACTAAAGTGCTTTCATTCTAGGGAAAAAGCTCCTTATTAATACCTTATTTATATATTATAAGAACAAAGTAGGTGAGAGAATGGTTCTGAAATAAAGTTTATGGGCGAAAACTTTTGTATATCGTAAAAAAGCAGTACTTTAGCGTGGTTTTTTATGAACCAAAGTATGTATAATTAATAATCTTTTTAAATGCTTGAACAAGACAGAATTATAAAGATTAACATCGAGGAGGAAATGAAGTCATCGTACATTGACTACTCCATGTCGGTCATCGTTTCGCGTGCCCTTCCGGATGTTAGAGATGGTTTTAAGCCTGTCCACCGTAGAATTCTCTTCGGAATGATGGGACTGGGAAATACGTCTGATAAACCTTATAAAAAATCAGCCAGAGTTGTAGGTGAAGTATTGGGTAAGTATCACCCGCATGGTGACTCTTCCGTTTACGGTGCATTAGTTCGTATGGCACAGCCTTGGGCAATGCGTTACATGGTGGTAGATGGCCAGGGTAACTATGGTTCGGTAGACGGCGATAGCGCAGCAGCTATGCGTTACACCGAGTGTCGCTTGCGCAAGATTGGTGAAGATATGATGCAAGACCTCGACAAAGAAACCGTTGATATGCAGAGCAACTTCGACGATTCTTTGCAGGAGCCTACCGTTATGCCTACCCGTATTCCAAACCTTTTGGTAAACGGTGCATCTGGTATTGCTGTAGGTATGGCAACCAATATGCCGACGCACAACCTTTCAGAGGTTATTGATGCTTGCATCGCATACATCGAGAACAACGATATCGAGATAGAGGAGTTGATGAACTATGTGAAAGCTCCCGATTTTCCAACAGGAGGATATATATATGGTATGAGTGGCGTACGCGAGGCATATCTTACAGGTCGCGGTCGCGTTATCATGCGTGCAAGAGCAGAAATTGAAACTAGTTCTACACATGACAAAATTGTCATCACGGAAATCCCGTATGGTGTCAATAAGGCGGAACTGATCAAGAATATCGCTGATTTAGCCAATGATAAGAAGATAGAGGGTATCTCCAATGCCAATGATGAGTCTGACCGTGAAGGTATGCGTATCGTGATTGATATCAAACGTGATGCCAACGCCAGCGTAGTCTTGAATAAGCTCTATAAAATGACGTTGCTACAGACTTCTTTTAGTGTGAACAACGTAGCATTGGTACACGGACGTCCTCGTTTGCTGAATCTGAAAGACATGATTAAGTACTTCGTAGAACATCGCCATGAGGTAGTTATCCGTCGTACTCAATATGACTTGCGTAAGGCTAAAGAACGCGCTCATATATTGGAAGGATTAATCATAGCATCAGATAATATCGATGAAGTAATCCGTATCATCCGTGCTGCAAAGACACCTAATGACGCTATTGCCGGCTTGATAGAACGCTTCCAATTAACTGAAATTCAGTCTCGTGCCATCGTAGAAATGCGTTTGCGCCAATTGACCGGACTGATGCAGGATCAGCTTCATGCTGAATATGAAGAAGTAATGAAGATGATTGCTTATTACGAAGAAATTCTTTCGAATGACGAACTTTGCCGCAAAGTTATTACTGATGAATTAATTGAAGTAAAAGCAAAATACGGAGATGAACGTCGTTCTGAAATTGTTTACTCATCCGAAGAATTCAATCCGGAAGATTTCTATGCAGATGACGAAATGATTATCACCATTTCTCATATGGGCTATATTAAACGTACTCCGTTGAGTGAGTTCCGTGCTCAAAACCGTGGTGGAGTAGGCTCCAAGGGTACAGATACCCGCGATGCAGACTTCATAGAACACATATATCCGGCAACCATGCACAATACCATGATGTTCTTTACTCAAAAGGGTAAGTGCTATTGGCTCAAAGTATATGAAATCCCTGAAGGTACCAAGAATTCCAAGGGACGTGCCATCCAAAACTTGCTGAATATTGATTCAGACGATGCTGTAAATGCATATCTGCGTGTGAAGAACCTTTCTGACACAGACTTCATCAACAGTCATTATGTCTTATTCTGTACCAAGAATGGTGTTATTAAGAAGACATTACTTGAACAGTATTCCCGCCCTCGCCAGAATGGTGTAAACGCCATTACTATCCGTGAGGACGACCGCGTTATCGAAGTACGTATGACTAACGGTGACAACGAAATTATCATTGCCAATCGTAATGGACGTGCTATTCGCTTCCACGAAAGTGCTGTACGCGTTATGGGACGTACTGCAACCGGTGTGCGTGGTATGACGCTTGACGAAGACGGGCAAGATGAAGTTGTTGGAATGATTTGCATCAAAGATCCTGAAGCAGAAACCATTATGGTAGTTTCTGAACAAGGTTATGGCAAACGTTCTGATATCGAAGACTACCGTAAGACTAATCGTGGCGGTAAGGGCGTTAAGACGATGAATATCACCGATAAAACAGGTAAATTGGTAACAATTAAGTCTGTAACAGATGATAATGACTTGATGATTATCAATAAATCTGGTATCACCATTCGTCTGAAAGTTGCTGATGTCCGTATTATGGGTCGTGCTACCCAAGGTGTTCGTCTGATCAATCTTGAAAAGAGAAACGATGAGATCGGTTCAGTATGTAAGGTTACATCAGAAAGTATGGAAGATGAAATTCCTGTTGATGATGAAAATTCCCCGATTCCCACTATAAATGAGGTAGAAGGAGAGGAGGAAGACTATAACTCTGATAATAAAGTCAATAATGAAGATGAAGAATAGACATAATATTAATTTTAATTTTACAACTATCATGAAAAGAGTATTATTTTCAGTGATTTTATTGCTCGCTGCAGGCTTCACTTTCGCTCAAGAAAAGACTGTGAAAGAAGCTAAAAGCATTGCAAATGAAGTGAATCCGGACTTTAATAAGGCCGAGCAGCTCATCAATCAAGCCTTGACTAATCCTGAAACAAAGGATAATGCCGATACTTGGGATGTAGCAGGTTTTATTCAGAAAAGGATTAATGAAAAACAGATGGAAAATGCCTATTTAAGAAAACCTTATGATACTCTTAAGGTATATAATAGCGCATTGAATATGTGCAAATACTATCTTAAGTGCGATGAACTCGCACAGGTTCCAAATGAAAAGGGAAAAATCAAGAACAAGTACAGAAAACCCAATGCTGCTGCTATTGTAGCAGAACGCCCAAACTTGATCAATGGCGGTATTCAATATTATAACTTAGAGAAGAACAAAGAAGCATTAGATTTCTTTGGAACTTATATTGAAATTGCTCAGAATCCGATGTTTGAAAAGGAAAACTTCTTGCAGACAGATACACTCTTAGCTCAGATTGCTTATTATGCAAGCTTGGCAGCAGCAAAGATGGAGGATTATCCCAATGTTCTGAAATATGCTCCTTATGCACAGAACGACAAAGAAGTTGGTCAGTATGCTATGGAGTTCATCTCTACAGCTTTAAAAGCACAAGGCGATACTGTTAAGTGGATTGCTTCATTAAAAGAAGGTTTGCAAAAATACCCTCAGCATTCATTCTTCTTCGGTCATTTAATTGATTATTATAGCAATAACAATAAATACGATGAAGCCATGCAATTCGCTGATGAAATGTTAGCTAAAGACCCCAATAATACATTCTATCTGTACGTAAAAGGATATCTTTACCACAATATGAAGGATTATGATAAGGCTATTGAATACTACAAAAAGACAATTGAAGTAGATCCTACTTATGCAGAAGCTTATTCCAATTTAGGACTGATCTACTGTCTCCAAGCTCAAGACTTCTCAGAAAAAGCTACTACTGACGTTAATGATCCTAAATATAAAGAAGATCAGATTACTTTGAAAGCTTTCTATGAAAATGCAAAACCTTGCTATGAAAAAGCAAGAGAATTAAAACCTGACCAAAAGGATTTATGGTTGAATGGTCTTTACAGAGTATATTATAATTTAGATATGGGACCAGAATTTGAAGAAATTGAAAAGCTGATGTAAAGTATAAACTTAAAAAACTGCTTTTTGAAGTGAGCCCTAAAAGTTAGACAAAAAACTTTTAGGGTTTATTTTATATGATTAAGTACACATACCGTAAGCACCGCAGAGGACTGGGGACGTTTAACCCGCAATAAAGGCTACACGCCACTCCGTACACACTGGGGCAGAACCGCCAAAAGATATGGGTAGACCTAAGAAGTTGGCTTTAATTATGCAAGAAGAATATTAGTATTATATATTAAACATAATCTTTATTATTAATTTGAAATGCTTGCGCTATTTATTTTAGCTTGGGCGTCCATAAATAACTAACAGCGGTGTATCGGAATGAAAAATCATCTTCCGAGCAATACCTGGATTAAATAAGCGAGAGAATATATTACGTTTATAAGTAGTCAACGTAATTATATCAATATGATTAGTTTTTATGTAATTATCTAAGCTGTTCAAGAAATCATCATTCATCACAACATCATAATGAATTTCCAGGTCCGGATACTGTTTTTGAAAATACTCCTTAATACCACCTAATTTAATTTCATTCCAAGTGTCCTTAACATCTGACAGATGAATCAAAGATACAGAGAAATGAAATGGCTTTAAAGCAACAATCAAAGAATCAAATGCGATTAAATCCCGTTGATCAAAATTGGTGATAAATGCAATACGTTTAGCTTCTGCCAGCTGTTTAAACGGAGTATTCTCCGGAATGGCTAAAACTGGTACGCGGCTTCGCTCAATTACCTCAGCAGTTACACTACCAATTAAATCTATATCTTTCTGATTTTTACCACGAGTCCCCATAATCACAATACGTGGCCGATATTCCTTCGAGTAACGAAGAATTTCCTCTTCTGGAATACCTTCACGCAATACACAACTATATTTTACATTCGGAAACTCTCCTGAAGCTACTTTTGCTTTTACCTTGTCAGATAAAGTATTTAAATCTGCATGAACTTTTTGTAATATGTTTTTTACATTTTCATCGTCTGTTAGCTGATAATTAAAAACGTCTCCATAAGGTAATGACGTGGTATAGATTGGTGTAAAATAAACATGAAGCAACACAACTTCCGCTCCCATATTCTGAGCGAAATTAAAACCAAACTCACATGCCTTCATTGAATAATTAGAAAAGTCTACAGGAATTAAAACCTTATTACTATCCTTTTCTACTTTGGGTGACTTCCCTCCCACTACCTCTTCAGAAAGCCAAGCAGAGCTCTCAGTTATCTTCAATGCACGCGGTAGATCGCTTTCTTTTATACGTAAGCGCACACCTGAAGACACTACAGGTTGTATTTGATTTACATTATGAATATAGGTTTCAATACCTTCATTTTCAAGCACATTCTTCAATATCTGAGCTTTTGCATAAGTCAGAATAGCTAAGGTTACTAACTTGTCTTCCATAATCAACTGTTTTTACTTTATAAACAAATAAGAAATCCCAATTGTTTGTCTATCAATTGGGATTCATTTATAACTTTCTTTTCTTAAGCTCGAACAGGCTCAGCACTAGCATTCATTTCATCTAGAATTTTTAGAGCTCTATCAAGGACGGTAGTATCATCCAACATAACCAAACCACCATCCGGACCAGGCTCTAAATGTATCCCAACACTCTTACCCTCCTTAAAATTATGACCGCCAAAAAAATTTCTAACTGTATCGACGTTCAATCCGAGCTCATCGGCTATTCTATGCATACTACCAGTAGGTAATGAATCTTTAATTCTGCGAAGTTCATTAAATGTTATTGTTCTCATATTTATAAATTTAATGGTTAATAACTCTGTGAGTTTCACTTATCACGCTATAAACTTAAGGAAAAAAAAAGATAAAACAAACTATTTTGGTGTCTTTTTTACAAAAATAAAGAAGCCTGTCAAAAGGAGATTTGTATTTTCCCTTTCAACAGGCTTCTTTCTATTATTAACTATCTTATTATGAAAGAATTATATCTATCAGATAACTTCAACAGATGACGCAGGTACCCATCCTACTTTACCATCCTCTAAGCGGATTTCTTTCCATTCACGCATGGAGTTATCTTTAATTTCAACCTTCCGTCCCTCATGCAATATGAACAAACTGGTGCCACTTTCACTCGGAGTACTACGTACTGTTACACTTGGAGTTAGTACGATAGCATTGTTACGATTCAATAGCTCATTTTTTTGTTGAAAAGCAAAGACATTCGCTAATAAAACTAACACCAGAAATACTATCCCTGCAATAAATCCTATTTTCTTCCACACGATTTGCTTGGAAAAGAAGAAGAAATAAAGAGATGCAAGCAACAAAAAGAAACAAACGACGCCTACCTTTGCCCAAGCATCCACACTCAAACAATTAATCAATGATTTCGTCCAAGATACAAAGAAAACCTCGGGTACAGGGATCACTTTATCAATCGTTTTTGCACGAGCAATCTCTAAATTAGCCCGAATATCAGCATTGCCTGGCTGTATTAAAAGTGCACGCTCATAATTTAAAATGGCTTTTGCTATATCACCAGCCTTATAGTAGCTATTTCCTAGGTTATAGTATACCTCGGCCGCTTCTCCTTCTTTCAGCAGAGCTTCATATATCTGAATAGCAGAGGCATAATCATTCTTCACATATGCGCTATCCCCTTCTGCTTTTGTCACACTATTCTCTTGCGCAGCAGCCGAGAATTCAGTGTGTGAACCTATTGTTACCGAATCATTCGCTTGTTGTAATGTATCCGATGCAGTCTGTCCAGAAGAGGTCAATGCCATTAACAGGCCAACAAAAGTAAAAAACAGTATTTTTTTCATCATATAACCTCCTAATTAATGTTTAATAGAATTCTCCATTTTACTTATTACTGCTAATGAAGCCGAATAGACTTTATCCATAGCCTGATTATCATCGCCAGGAGCAAAACGGGCAAACTCACAATCATTCAATGCAGCCAAGAATTCTTTAATCAAAGCATCCTCCACTCCATATTTACGAAGTTCCTCTTCAATATTATCTTTTGAAAGTCGAGAAACCGGAATATTCAATTTATCGCTTATATATCCCCAAAGAGCCTTCAAGACTTCGTCATAGAAAACATCTTTTTTATTCTCAGCCAACAACTTACCAGCTAACTTCATACGTTTAACAGCAACCTTATTTGCCTTTTTCGTACGCATTTTCGCAACATTAGCATTAGCAGCTATCTGGTTACGGTAAATGATAAAGAAAATGATAAACGCAACGCCAGGTACTAAATAGAGCAACCAATATAACATAGAGTCAAAGAAAAAGTCTCCCTTTTGAGAAAGCGTCACATCATTTTGCTTGATGAAGCGAATATCCTCATTCAAGACTTTCAAATCCTCTTTATTCGTAAAGTTAGCAATAGTTTGCGCTGCATTTCCTTCACCTTTCTCTACATGCAATTCATACTCTTCGGTAGTCAATATCTTATAAGTACGGGATTTGATATCAAAATAGCTGAATTTCACTGCTGGTATTTTAAATGTTCCGGCATTGCGTGGAATAGCCAGATATTCAATAACCTTACTACCCGAAAGCCCTGCACTTGTCAGCCTGAATTTATTATCAACTTTAGGGTCATATACCTCGAAGTCATCCGGAAATTTCACCTCAGGATCACCTATTAACTTCAAATTGCCTGTACCGGAAATGACAAGTTTAATAGTTACAGCATCGTTTGTCTTTACATTAGTACTATTAATGGAAGAAGAAATGCTAAACTCTCCCACTCCACCGGAAAAATCAGCAGGTTTATCGCCTGGTAAGGGTTTTACATCTACAGTTAGTTTCGGTGTCATCAATGTCTTTTTGACTTCAATGTAGTTACTGCCACCATTAAAGAAAGCTTCAAATGGATCAGATACTTGAGTAGCTTTAGCAATAGAAGCATCAAAACGTGCCGGATCAATAGTCAAATTACCAGACTGCTGTGGAAACAACACAAATTGCCGATAAACGGTAGTTTGATAATTCCGCCCTTTATAATGTTCCAAGCTCCATTTTCTATCACCCGGAAGTTCGACTTCTTGTGAATGAAACCCTTTAAAATCAGGAAGTTTTACATTGTCAAAACCGCGAAGGTCAACCAGAGTGTAAATTTTATAAGTCAGCAAGAATGCTTCTTGTTCATACACATTGGCCTTACTAATAGTAGGCAAAATAAAGAGATCCTGATTGGAAACAGAAGTTCCTGAAGAAGCACGACTAGTATTGCCCTGCTGGCTACTATTACCTCCGCCTGAAGAAGCTGCTCCGGCCTGATCTGCTGGCAGAACCTTGATTTGCACAGAATTAGAAACCATCTGATTACCATCGGCTGTAATTGTAGCTCCCGGAATTGTGAAACTACCCTCAGCAGTAGCCATCAGTATATAAGTGAAAGTAATACTGCTGGTTGAGGTCGATACCCCATTAACTATTTGCATACTACTTTGCTGAGAGCGACTGGGTCCCATCAGTACGTCAAATCCCTTAATAGAAGGAGCACGGAAATCCCTCACCTTCTGTGTAGTCACTGTATATGCCAGTCTGAACTGGTCACCCACCGCTACAGCATCAGGAGCTGACGCGGTAAATGACACCTTGTCATTAGCCAAAGCTTGCAGACTGACTACTACCAGTGCTATCCATAAGAAAATTAATTTTCTCATATATTATCGTATCTTTTATTATTTACCAATCCTTTTCCAAACGACCACCCTGGATAACTTGCTGTTTCTTCACCTTATCCTGTACATCTTTCTCATCCTGCATCACCGACTTCAAAAGCTGTTCAGCATTTTCCTTTGACATCTGATTTTCTTGTGGCTGAGGAGGTTGCTGCTGTTGATCCTGGTTCTGCTGATCTTGTTGATTTTGGTCTTGTTTGTCTTTATCTTGTTCTTTTTCCTGCTCCTTTTTGTCCTGATTCTGATCTTGGTTCTGGTCTTGATTCTGCTGATTCTGTTCCTGATCTTTCAGCATTTTCTGAGCCAAAGCCAAGTTATAACGCGTCTCGTTATCTTTCGGATTATTACGTAGTGACTCTTTGTATGCTTCCACAGCTTTGGCATAATCCTTACCGGAGTGGAATATTACTCCCATATTATGATAGATTTGAGCAAGATTACCCTTATCTTTCTCCATTTTAGTGGCAGCAACAAACTGCTCCATAGCCTCCTGCAACTTATTCTGTTGCATAAGCGTATTACCCAGATTATACATGGATATCGCTGACTTCGGATTCACATCAATAGCTTTCCGATAATTCACTTCAGCATTTACATACGTACTATCTTTATAAGCACGGTTTCCCTTACGAATATAGTCGCGTTCCGCTTTCTGTGCAGAAACTGAAATAGTCGTCAGTAGCAGCAAGATAATTCCGATAGTTCTATTTCTCATCATCATACCTTTCTTCCTTTTTAAACAGATGGATATTACGGAATAACGGGTTTTTACGTTCCAAAATCAGCATTTCAGCCAACAACAGTAACAATATAATCCATGCAACAGCCTGGAATTGTTCGTTGAACTCTGTATAAACCTGTGTTTCCACATCCGCTTTTGCCATTTTATTAATCTCCTGAGCAATCACCTTTTGTGCAGCATTTGAATTGTCTACACGCACATAAATCCCATCTCCTGCCTGAGCTATTTCCTGACACATCTGCTCATTCAAGCGGGTTACAACCACGTTTCCATCACGGTCACGGCGGAAGTCATTGGTTCCTTCTACGGGGATAGGTGCACCATCAGGCATACCCACACCCAGAACACTGACTTGAATACCTTTTTCTGCAGCAGCCTTGGCAGCTTCCACAGCTCCGCCTTCATGGTTTTCACCGTCAGTAATAACGATGACGGCACGCCCTACTCCTTCCTGGGGTGTAAAACTGCGGGTAGCCAGATTAATAGCTGCACCGATAGCCGTACCCTGCTTGGATATCAACGATGGATTAATAGATTCCAAAAACATCTTGGCAGAAATATAATCGCTTGTAATAGGCAACTGTGTAAAGGCATCACCGGCAAACACAATCATACCTACCTTATCATTCTCCATCTTGTCAACCAATTGTGCTACCAGTCTCTTGGCTTTCTCCAGACGACTGGGTTGTACATCTTGTGCCAACATAGAGTTAGAAATATCCAACGCAATCATTACCTCTACTCCCTGACGTTTCACAGTCTCCAACTTAGAGCCAAACTGCGGACGTGCCAGCAATACAGCAAACAGTCCGATTGCAGCAAACACCAGCCAAAATTTCACATCCGGACGATATTTAGATACATCCGGCATCAACTGTGCCATTAGCACCGGATCGCCAAACTTGCGGATCGCTTTCCGTCTCCGATAATTGGAGTACAGGTAGAAAGCCGCCAGGAAAGGCAACAGGAGCAACAGGTATAAATATGTAGGTTCTTCAAATCGAAACATCTTTCTATGTACAATTTAGTAATTTACAATTAATGCATTGTTTTAAGGTATCTTCTTCAAGATAGAATTACGAAGCAATACTTCAAGTAACACGCACAAGAATGCCGCCAAAGCAAACCAACGGTATTCTTCCTGGCGCTTGCTGTATTCCTTCACATTCAACTTGGTTTTCTCCAACTTATCGATCTCCTCATATACCTCTTTCAGCTTAGAATTACTGGTAGCACGGAAATAATTACCTTCTGTGGTAGCCGCAATCTGCGTCAGTGTCTTTTCATCAATCTCCACCGGCATATTGACATACTGCACAGTGTTACCCACTGGATAAGGATACGGAGCCATTCCGTTTGTACCTACACCAATTGTATAAACCCGGATACCAAAACTCTTAGCTATTTCTGCCGCAGTCAGCGGAGATATATCTCCTTTATTATTTGTACCATCCGTCAACAGAATGATTACTTTAGACTTCGCTTTACTATCTTTCAGGCGGGTAACAGCATTAGCAATACCCATACCGACTGCTGTTCCATCTTCAATAATACCACACTTAATGCCTTGAAACAGATTCAGAAGCACTGCATGATCCACCGTCAACGGACATTGCGTAAAACTTTCACCGGCAAATAAAGTTATACCGATATTATCATTGGGCCGACCATTGATAAACTCTGCAGCCACATCTTTAGCAGCTTCCAGACGATTCGGTTTCAAATCCTCTGCCAGCATACTGGTAGATACGTCGATGGCCATCATAATATCTATACCTTCAATTTCACTGTTTTGCCAGCTATTAGTAGTTTGAGGACGCGCCAACACTACGATAATCAATGCCAAAGCAATAATCCGTAACATAAAAGGCACATGCAACAAATAGTTCTTATAACTCTTCGGCGTATGAGCATATACACGAGCATCCGAAATCTGAAGTGTAGCTTCATTATTCCTCCGCTTCATAATATACCATACTATATAAGGTATAAGCAACAGCAGCAAAAACAAATATTCAATATTGGCAAAAACCATTGTATTTACTATTTAACAATTTACTATTTAAGATTGGAGTTACCCTTAAATTTTGCTATCATGCAAAATAATTGTATAACTGCATTCCAATATAAACGAACGAACCAATCAAGGCAACCGACAATACTACGATGCCTATGCCCAGCAATATTTTAGTACGCAATGAGCGTTTCTCAATGATAGTAATTTCAGTGGGTTGCGGTTTTGCATTCTCCACTTCTTTCTCTTTGGTTTCATTGATAAATTCGATGGCATTGATCAGATTCGCATCATTTTCGTTCATCAACGGATTATGTTTAGCGAACTTCACCAAATCGGCAGTCTCAAAAAGAGAACGTAAATCTGCAATAGCTTCTTTATCTTGCATTTCAAGCAGCTTTTCTATAATCTCCGAAGAGGTCATTTCCAAAGCATTGAAACCAAAACGCTCTTTAATATACGTACGCAAAGTATCTGTCAATTCCGTGTAATACTCCTTCGGCTGTCCCTTTTGCCATACTTTTTCCCCTTTGATACGCTCTATTTCTTTCATCGCCATCTGATGCGGAGGTAACTTCGGTTCAACCTTTACCTTACGGATGATAGGTTTATTGTCACAGATACGCATGATCAGATAGATAAGTAATAATGCAATCGGAATAAGCAATATGCCACAGGTGATAATCCCATACCAATCTTCCCACACAAAAGGAGGTTGCATTACTGTCTTCGGACCAAAAAACTGTTCCGGATTCTCTGGATCCAATGGCACATTCATCGAATATACCTTCAGTGCTAATGCCTTCGAACGATATGCCTTATTATCCACCAATACTTCCATCGGTGGCAGATAATACAATGCCGAGTCAAATGATGTAACAGTATACTCCTGCGTAATCAGCATTCGTTTATCATCATTTATATACTGCGTATCCGGCTTTGCAACATCTATAATCTCCACACCGCTTACCAGTGTATCCGTATAAACAGGGAAAATAGCCCGTTTATCGGCATCCAAGGCTACCTGAAGTTTAATCTTCGCCTGGTCACCGATATAAATTTGCAGAGAGTCAATGGTAGCATCCACTGTTACCGACTGAGCCACTGCCTTGCCAGTCAACATCCCCAATAGGGTTATCAGAAATAGATATCTTTTCATTTTTCCGATTAATTTCGTTTCGCAAACAAATTCATCAATGCTTTGACATAGTCCTGATCGGTGCGTACCGACACATTATCGACATTGCTCTTAGTGAATGTTTCGTTCAGTTCCACCTGTTTATTCACCCACCAGTCGTGATGAGCACGACGAACAGCACGCGACGAAGTATCAATCCACTGCTCATGTCCGGTCTCAGCATCCTTTATTTTCATCAAACCGATAGCCGGCAGTTCCTCTACCCTGCGGTCATACACCTGGATAGCCACCATATCATGTTTCCGGTTGGCGATAGTCATTGCATTCTTAAAGTTCCCCTGATCAATGAAATCGGATAACAGGAAGGCTGTACAACGACGCTTCATTACGTTTGTCAGATATTCCAGTCCGAGCCGGATGTCAGTCCTCCGACTCTCCGCTTTAAAGTCAATCAGTTCGCGAATAATATATAAGATATGCTTACGCCCTTTCTTAGGCGGAATGAATTTCTCTATCCGGTCAGAGAAAAAGATAACCCCAATTTTATCGTTGTTTTGTATAGCCGAAAAAGCCAACGTTGCAGCTATTTCCGTCACCATATCCTTTTTCATCTGCTTCACCGTACCGAATTCCAAACTACCGGAAACATCCACCAGCAACATAACGGTCAGCTCGCGCTCTTCTTCGAACACCTTCACGTAAGGCTTATTGAAGCGAGCGGTCACATTCCAGTCAATGTCGCGTATGTCATCGCCAAACTGATATTCGCGCACCTCGGAAAATGCCATACCCCTACCCTTGAAAGCCGAATGATACTGACCGGCAAAGATATTGTTGGATAATCCGCGCGTCTTGATTTCAATCTGACGGACTTTTTTTAACAGTTCACTTGTTTCCATCTATATCGTTAAATAATTCCGTTAATAAATACCGGCAACGTTCTTTAAAAACGTTGGCAAGATTCTTTAAAAACGTTCACACCATTTATTAACAGGTCTCGGAAGACCTTTTTAAAAATGCTTACTTAATTAAGGTACTTCAACCTTATTCAGTATTTTGCTGATGATCTCGTCAGAAGTCAGATTGCTGGCCTCTGCTTCATAAGTCAATCCGATACGATGGCGCAATACGTCATGAGCCACGGCACGAACATCTTCAGGAATCACATAACCACGACGTTTGATGAAAGCATAAGTACGGGCAGCCAACGCCAAATTGATAGAGGCACGGGGAGAACCACCGAAACCAATCATATCTTTCAGTTCCTTCAGATCATATTTCTCCGGATAACGGGTAGCAAATACAATATCAACAATGTAGCGTTCAATCTTCTCATCCAGATATACCTGACGAACAACTTTACGTGCTTCAATAATCTCCTGAGCTTTCAGAATAGGCTTCACATTGAATTTATCGCCATTGATATTCTGGCGGATAATCATTTTTTCTTCTTCCATCTTCGGATAGTCGATAACCACTTTCAGCATGAAACGGTCCACCTGGGCTTCAGGCAGCGGATAAGTACCTTCCTGCTCAATAGGATTCTGTGTAGCAAGTACAAGGAAAGGTTCGGGCAACGGGAATGTTTCCGTACCAATAGTTACCTGACGTTCCTGCATCGCTTCCAGCAAAGCACTCTGTACCTTGGCCGGAGCACGGTTAATTTCATCTGCCAAAACGAAGTTGGCAAAAACAGGTCCTTTCTTTACTTGGAATGTTTCGTCTTTCTGACTGTAAACCATTGTACCGATAACGTCAGCAGGCAGCAAATCGGGAGTAAACTGTACACGACTGTATTGTGCATCGATCAATGAGGCAAGCGTCTTAATCGCCAATGTCTTTGCCAAACCGGGCACACCTTCTAATAATACGTGTCCATCAGACAGCAAACCGATTAACAATGACTCTACCAGATGTTTTTGTCCTACGATGATCTGGTCCATACCAGCAGTAAGGTTGGTAACAAAAGAACTTTGTCTTTCAATCCGCTCGTTCAGTTCGCGGATATCAATTGTTTCAGCCATAAATACTATTATTTTTATTGTTTAAATTCCATTGATTTCTCCAGTATGCTACTGGTAATTATTTTTTTCGCTCCCAAAAGTACAGGAATAAATTAACCATACCAACTAATTTTTATTAAAAAACAATTAGATTAAACTACTTTCATAGAGTTTAGTAGTTAACAATAGTTTCTGAAAAGAATTTCAAATTCGCAGACAGGAATAAATAGCAAATCACCCCTGCAAGTGAAGTATTATCAACTTGCAGGGGTGCAATATTTTCTTTTATTTCTTTTCGAGCTCCGGTATCTTGATTACAGTACCATACGGCACATGATCGGGATTCTTTATAACACCCGAATTATACTTCACAATATAGGGCCACAGGGCCTTAGTCCCGTAAAAGCGAAGTGCAACCTTTGTCAGAGTTTCTCCTTCCTGGATAGTATGAGTAGCTTTCGTACCTACAATCTTATAATTTACAGAGTCTGGCTCAAAAGGAGTTGCAGCAGCTTTCTTTGTCTCTTTTTTAGGAGCAGTAGCAGGAGTCTCCTGTTTTGCAACCGGCTTCGGCTCTTCAACAACTTTAGGAGTAACAACTTCTGCCACAGTATCTTTCTTCGCAACCACAGTTGTGGTATCTTTTCGAACAATACTATCCGTCAGAGCGAGCGGAACGGCTGGTTTCTCTATCTTTTCATCAGCAACTTTCTCTGTTGGCGGTGGAGATATTCTGTCAAATAAATCCGGATAATACATAAAAGTAACAGCACCTACACATAATAATACAACAAGTATTACGATTCCAATGAAAAACTTCATCGTAGAACTATCTGCTCTATTCACAGGAGGTGATGGAGGTTCAGGAACTTCATAAGTAGGCACCAAATCTTCTTGATTCTTTTGTTCTGTCAGAGATTCTTCTACGCACTCATTCACCGGAGTAGTTGCCTCTGTTACAGACTGTTTTACTTCTCCAGATAGAACGACAGGTGCCTCTACAAACTGTTCTGACTCTTCAATCTGAATGACAGGTTCCGCCTGATCAACCTGAATTTCTTCATCCTGAACAAGTTGTTCTGTAGTTTCTATTACTTCTTCAACTACCTGAATATGTTCCTCAGCTACTACTACAGATTCTTCTTTAACAATTTCAGCAGTTTCCTCAATGATCTCAGTTGGTACTTCTACTACTTCCACAGGCTCCTCTACAGTTTCAGCTGATACTTCTATTGATTTTTCTACAGTCTCTATAGTTTCCTCTGAAACAACATCTGCCACTTCTGTATTAACGACAGACTTTTCTGATTCCACAAGCACCTCCTCTTTTTCCTCCTCTTCGGAATTATCCTCCACCTGTGTATCTTCTAACACGGTTTCATCATTCAATACCACAGTCTCAAAGTGAGAAAAAGGCTTGTTTATCAAGTCCTTCAAGGCAGGTTCCGGAGCAAATGAAACTTTTGTATGCCCCTGTATTTCAAATCGTTCCCCTGTATTTATATTTACGCTCTCACGACTCTCTACATCAATCAGTTTAAATGTGCCCAAGCCTCTAATCTTTACATACTTATCATTCTCCAGCGATTCTTCAATCAACTGAAAAAACTCTTTCACGAAGCTCTCGGCATCCGCCTTATCCATGCCATGTTTTTCTGCGAGCAATTCTATTAAATTCTGTATATTCAGCTTCTCATTCATATTTATGGAAGATTACTTGAGTAAAAGAAGATTACTTAAACTTATCTTTCAGAGCCGTGCTGGGTCTGTATGTTAATACTAATTTAGGTGGAACCAACATGCGTAATTTGGTTGTAGGATTGATAGTGATACGCTCCGCTTTCTTCTTTACCTCGAACGTACCGAAACTTTGTACAGAAATGGCATTTCCTTCTTGCAACTGTTGCGTCATATCCGACAGCAAAGATGCAATCAGTTCGGATGTGTCCTTTATGGTATATCCCAATCTTCGTGACAATTCTGAAGTAAATTCTTTATTATTCAAAATCCAGCTATTTTTATAAAGTTCGGTGCTATATTAGCAAAACTTCCGCACATACACAAATTCTTCAGGAAAATTATTTAAATAACTCGTCCAAAAAGATCGAAATCATCGGAATTTATAATCTCTACCTGGTAAAAGTTACCAATAAGCAATTTCTGTTTACCCTGTTCTATCAGAACTTCCGGATCTACTTCTGGGGAATCAAATTCCGTACGGCCAATATAATAATCTCCTTCCAAACGATCGATAATTACTTTAAGGCATTGACCGACCTTTGCTGCACTCTGTTCTGCCGAAATCCCTTGCTGAATTGACATCAACTCATCCAGGCGTGCTTGTTTCACTTCCTGAGGAATTTCATCCTCATAGTGTGCAGCAGCATAAGTACCTTCTTCTTCGGAATAAGTAAAAGCCCCCATTCTATCGAAACGAGCCTTACGAATAAACTCTTTTAATTCCTCAAAATCAGCTTCCGTTTCTCCCGGATGTCCTACCATCAAAGTAGTGCGCAGATGAATACCCGGTACTTCTTTGCGGAATTGCTCTATCAGATGATAGGTTTCTTCCTGAGTCACATGTCGCCGCATCTTCTCCAGCATCGGATTACTGATATGCTGAAGGGCGATATCCATATACCTGCACACATTAGGACGCTCACGCATGACTCGGAATAAATCCATAGGAAAATGTGCCGGATAAGCATAATGCAGCCGAATCCACTCCACACCAGGGACTTCAGAAATACGTTCTATTAATTCGGGGAGCATTTGCTTCTTATATAAATCCACTCCATAATATGTCAATTCCTGAGCAATAACCTGAAACTCTTTCACTCCCTTACTTACCAAATAACGAACTTCATCCAAGATCTCTTCCATCGGACGTGAGACATGTTTTCCTGTAATAATAGGAATAGCACAATACGAACACTTCCGATCACAACCTTCTGATATTTTCAGATATGCGTAGTGCCTAGGAGTGGTAAGTGTACGTTCTATATGAAGCTCTTCGTGATATGCCTTACCAAGATCCTGCAACAACTCCACCCAGTTAAATTTACCATAAAATTTATCTACTTGTGGAATTTCGATAGCTAATTCTTTCAGATAACGCTCCGAAAGACATCCCATTACATATAATTTTTCTAAATCCCCTTCTTCCTTTGCCTGTGCAAATTCCAAAATCATATTGATGGACTCTTCCTTTGCATCACCGATGAAACCACAAGTATTGATCACTGCAATTTCTCCCTCAGGCTTTTCCGTATCATGAGTCACATGATATCCAGCTTCTTCTAATTGCCGCATCAAATGCTCCGAGTCCACTAGGTTTTTAGAACATCCTAACGTTATAATATCAATGGTTTTCCGCTTCATGCATTCTCTCCAAACAACGAATCAACAAATTCTTTCTTACGGAACACCTGCAGATCTTCCATACCTTCACCCAGACCAATGTATTTTACCGGTATTTTGAACTGATCGGAAATGCCAATAACAACTCCCCCTTTCGCAGTGCCATCTAATTTAGTAATAGCCATCGCAGTCACTTCCGTAGCCAATGTGAACTGTTTAGCCTGCTCAAATGCATTTTGCCCGGTGGAACCGTCCAAAACCAACAAAACCTCATTAGGAGCATCAGGAACCACTTTCTTCATTACATTCTTAATCTTAGTCAACTCGTTCATCAAGCCAACTTTATTATGAAGACGTCCGGCAGTATCAATGATTACCACATCGGCATTATTAGCAACAGCAGAATTCAAAGTATCATAAGCCACAGAAGCTGGATCAGCGCCCATTTTTTGTTTGATTACAGGTACTCCTACCCGACTCCCCCAAATATCCAATTGTTCGACAGCTGCCGCACGGAAAGTATCCGCAGCACCCAGATAAACACTTTTACCAGCTTTTTTAAATTGATAAGCCAATTTACCAATAGTAGTCGTTTTACCGACTCCATTCACTCCCACTACCATAATAACGTAAGGTTTCTTCTCAATCGGAGCTTCAAAGTCATCCACATCATCTGAATTATTTTCCGTCAATAAGGCAGCGATTTCATCGCGCAAAATGGTGTTCAATTCTTGCGCATTCATATATTTCTCTGACGCAGCGCGTTTCTCTATACGTTGAATAATATTCAATGTCGTTTCCACACCTACATCCGATGTTATCAACACCTCTTCCAGATTATCAAGCACTTCATCATCCACTTTCGACTTTCCTGCCACAACACGGGCAATTTTTCCGAACACACTTTCCTTTGTCTTAGATAATCCTTTATCTAATGTTTCCTTTTTATCTTTTGAGAAAAAACTAAAAAATCCCATACTCTATCTATTAATACAATACATTATGCCACAAAGATATAACAAAGTAATGAAAGTACAGGGATAAAGTACAAAAAAAATCCCCTTATCGGAATACGATAAGAGGATTCTATATTCAAACGTCTTTCGACAGACTATCTTATTTCTTGAAAAAGTCTTGCACTTTTTCGTTCAATACCATCTGTTCATCAAAAGTGTAAGCACCAGTTTTGGGTGACTTAACCATCTTGATAACCTTTGTATAAGCACGACCTTCTTTAGAACCTTCGTGCAAACTTGCTACAGTTTTCTTTGCCATGGGTTATACCTTATTATTTAATTTCTTTATGTACTGTTACTCTCTTCAGGATCGGGTTGTATTTCTTCAATTCCAATCTTTCAGTTGTATTCTTTCTGTTTTTTGTAGTGATATAACGAGAAGTTCCCGGCATACCACTATCTTTGTGTTCTGTGCATTCCAGAATCACCTGTACTCTGTTACCTTTTGCTTTCTTTGCCATAATCAGTATTCTCCTCTACTTTTAGCCAATTACTTTAATGCTTTTCCAATCACAATAACCTTTTGCTACTGCATCGTTCAAAGCAGCGTCCAGTCCTTTCTTATTAATAATACGCAGACCGTTAGCACAAATGCTAAGGCTGATCCAGCAATCTTGCTCTACATAGTAGAACTTTTTGTTAAACAAGTTCAAATCAAAGGTTCTCTTAGTTCTTCTCTTTGAGTGTGAAACATTGTTGCCAATCATGGCTTTCTTTCCGGTAATTTGACAAATCTTCGACATTTCTATCTTATTTTTATAGTTTTTATCTATACTTATTTCAAACAGAGCGCAAAGTAAGTACTTTTATCGATACCAAACAAGTTTTTCATAAAATAATTCACTGTCTGATAGCATTTTTTCTTCATTTTAAGCATGTACGGAGCATCTTTAAAGCATTCTGAATAGCATTTTGCACATTCCTGGTTCTTCCGTCATCCCCCTCTTGTTTGAAAGTTACAATTTCATTTTTATAGGCAGCCGCAATCCACACTGTTCCGACAGGTTTTTCGGATGTACCTCCTCCCGGACCGGCAATCCCGGATGTGGCAACAGCACAATCCGTTTTCAATGCTTTCATCGCACCTTTCACCATTTCAATCACTGTTTCCTGACTGACGGCTCCATACCTTTCCAATGTTTCAGCAGAAACATGAAGCAGAGATATCTTTACCTCATTGGAATAAGCCACAATTCCCCCATTGAAGTATTCCGAACTTCCCGGAACAGAAGTCACTAAAGCAGCAACACCTCCTCCTGTACAACTTTCTGCGGTGGAAAGGGATAAATTCTTCGATTTTAGTAATTCACCGACTTCTTCTTCCAGTTTCATATACCTTATTATATATAATTTATATTTTTGTTCTATTTTTCCTACTGATATTACCCGAACCGTGTCCGGACCGTATTTGCTCCGTATCTATAGCTTTGGAGCAGATACGGAGCAGGTACGGCCCAGACACGGACCGGGTGCGGTGCGGACAAAGAAATGTTCTAAAACTCCTTTCACTTCAATGTGACACGCGAATAAGCCGGCGCATCTATCGAACAGAAATCCTTATCCTGATATTTAAAATAACCAGTAATGGCAATCATGGCAGCATTATCCGTTGTATAGCTGAATTTAGGGATAAATATCCTCCATCCATACTTTTCAGCATGTTCACGGAAAGCATTACGCAGGCCGTTATTAGCAGAAACCCCACCAGCCACGGCTACTTGCTTAATCTTATATTCCTTTGCAGCCTTACGAAGTTTGTCCATCAGAATATCTACAACAGTAGCTTCAAGTGAAGCAGCCAGATCAACCTTATGATGTTCGATGAAATCAGGATCTTCCTTCATCCAATCACGCAAAGAATACAAAAATGAGGTTTTCAAACCACTGAAACTATAATCTAATCCGGGAATATGAGGTTTACTGAAAGTAAAAGCCTTCGGATTGCCCTGGCGAGCCAGTTTATCAATAATCGGACCACCGGGATATCCCAGCCCCATCACTTTCGAACATTTATCAATAGCTTCCCCTGCAGCATCATCAATTGTCTGGCCCAAAATCTCCATGTCATTGTATGCCTTTACCAGGATAATCTGTGAATTTCCCCCTGATACAAGCAAGCAAAGAAAAGGAAATTCAGGTTGAATAGTATCCTCACCTTCTGCTTTAATAAAATGAGCTAACACATGTCCAGTCAAGTGATTAACATCAATCATTGGAACACCTAAGGAACGGGCAAAACCTTTGGCAAACGACACGCCTACCAACAAAGAACCCATCAACCCCGGTCCTCTTGTAAACGCCACCGCACCCAATTCTTCTTTAGTTACTCCGGCACGTTTTAATGCTTCATGAACCACTGGAACGATGTTTTGCTGATGTGCACGTGAAGCTAATTCGGGAACCACACCGCCATAGGCCTCATGCACCGCCTGACTGGAAACGACATTCGATAACAGATACCCATCTTTGATGACGGCAGCAGAGGTGTCGTCACAAGAGCTTTCTATTCCTAAAATTATTGTACTCATATCGTTATTTACGTTTAAACGCTGCAAAAGTAGTGATAAAAGTAGGATTGATAACGTATTATTTCATATTTTTGTTGGCTAATTCAAACAAACCGCCTATCAGAAAGTTAAAGAAGACAGTTCGCTGGGTGCTCGGTATTATACTTAGTTTGTATATCGGGACTATATTATTGTTGAACATTCCTTACGTTCAGCGACAAATATCTGTGCTCGTTGCGAACGAACTGGCTAATGTACTGGGTACACAACTAACCATCGGGCGGATCAATATGGGACTACTGAACCGCATTATTATTGACGACTTATTGTTAAACGACCAGTCAGACAAGGAAATGCTAAAAGTATCCCGCCTTTCTGCAAAATTCGATATACTTCCCTTGTTCAAGGGCAAAGTATCGATCAGTAACGTACAGTTATTCGGTTTCAACATCAACCTGGAAAAAAAAACACCAGAAGACATACCTAACTTCCAGTTCGTACTCGATGCATTTGCCTCTAAAGATACCATCAAAAAGGAAAGTAATCTGGACATACGTATCAACTCGTTGCTGATACGACGCGGTAAGATGTCTTATAACGTATTGTCGGCAGAAGAGACACCCGGAAAATTCAATGCACAACATATACAGCTACGAAACATCATCGCCAATATCTCGTTGAAAGCGCTCCAAAATGACTCTGTCAATGCAGCTGTGAAGCGCCTAAGCATTGAAGAAGAAAATTCCGGTTTTGAGTTAAAAAAACTAAGTCTCAAGATTGTAGCAAACAATCAGAAAATGAGCATTGAGAACTTCGCGATTGATTTGCTGAATACTTCGCTTGCAATGGATACCATCCGCATGGAGTATGACAGTTTGGGAGCTTTTAGAAACTTTACCAATGATGTACGCTTTTCCTTGCGAATATTTCCTTCGGACATTACTCTTTGTGACCTCACCCCCTTTGTTCCGGCCTTTTCCCCTTTCAAGGAAAATTTGCAAGTGGTTTTGGAAGCTAACGGTACTATCAATCAGTTGAATTGTCCTCATCTGTCGATTACAGGAAACCAGCATTTTCATTTAAGGGGAGATGTTTCCTTACAAGACCTGTCGCATCCTCAGGATGCATTCGTATTCGGCAACCTTTCCAGTTTATATGCTGATCCGGAAGGCATTGCATTTTTCGTTCGCAATTTAAGTAAAAACTACGAAGGTGTTCCTCCGGTACTGCAACGCTTAGGCACCATTTCGTTTAATGGGGAAGTCTCGGGATATTTCACAGATATTGTAACTTATGGCCTGGTGCGTACCGATATAGGTTCTATCAAGACCGACTTAAAATTAAGTTCAAATAAAGAAAAAGGTTATTTTTCTTATTCGGGTGCAGTAAAGACTGAAGAGTTTGAGTTAGGCAATATGCTGGCAAACGACCGGTTAGGAAAGGTCACATTCAATCTCAAAGTCGAAGGCAGCCACTACGAAAAGCAATATCCTTCCATAGTAATGAAGGGATTAATCGCTTCCATCGACTATAGTGATTATAACTATGAGAACATCACACTCGACGGAGAATATAAACAAGGCGGTTTCAACGGAGAGATAGCATTGGATGACGAAAACGGTTCTGTTCTGCTAAATGGTAGCATTAATACAGCCAGTCGTGTACCGACTTTTAATTTCCATGCCAATATCCGTAATGTACGCCCCCACGAGCTTCACCTGACACCTAAATATGAAGATACGGCAGTCTCTGTTCAGTTAACGGCTGATTTCACCGGTGGTTCCATCGATGAAATGAATGGAGAGATCAATATTGACAGCCTGCAATTCACAGCACCCGATAGAAACTATTTTCTGGACAACTTAAAAATAACCGCCACTCAGGAAGACGAATCGCATAAACAATTAAAAATAACCTCTAATTTCCTGAATGCAAGTATTGAAGGAGATTATTCCTATCGCACACTACCCGCCAGTGTACTGAACATCATGCGAAGATATATTCCTGCTCTAATATTGCCGGACAAAAAAAACATAGAAAGTGAGAATAACTTCCATTTCGACATAAATATCTTTAATACGGATTTATTCTCCACCATCTTTAATATTCCGGTTAAGGTCTATACACATTCTACCCTAAAAGGATACTTTAATGACAAAGCACAGCGCCTGCGAGTAGAAGGATATTTCCCGCGTCTGCGCTATGGAGACAAGTTCCTTGAATCGGGTATGATCTTGTGTGAGAATCCCGGTGATAAATTTCATGCACGTGTACGATTCAGTAATCGCAAACCGGAAGGTTCCATCAACGTATCGTTAGACGCACAAGCCAAAGATGACCTTATTCAGACCTCTCTGAATTGGGGAAACAGTAGCGCTGTCACATATAGTGGCAAATTAGCTGCTGCTACACATTTCATCCGCACACAAGCTGAGGATCAGAACAAAAAGCGTTCCCGCTCAAACAAGAGTATTCCGGCTTTGAAAACCGTCGTCGATGTTCAAAAAACGGATATTATCCTGAATGACACTTTATGGGAAATACATCCGTCAAAAGTGGTAATCGACTCCGGAAAGATATATATAGACGACTTTTATTTCAGCCATAAAGACCGATACCTGCGCATCAACGGAACTATCTCAAAACAACCTCAGGATACGGTACGCCTGGATTTAAAAGATATCAATATAGGCTACGTATTTGATATTGCCGACCTTGGAGTTAATTTTAAAGGAGAAGCTACTGGTCCTGCCTATGCCAGCGGAGTATTGGAGAAGCCTGTTATGTATACTGACCTTTTCATCCGGGACCTTGGACTAAATGACGGTTTATTGGGCGATGCCAACATTCACGGAGAATGGCATCAGGAAGTAGAAGGTATCTATCTCGATGCCCATATCCATGAAAAAGATACAGCTAAAAGTCATGTATATGGCTACATATATCCCATAAAACCTAAAAGTGCGCTTGACTTACAGATTGAAGCTGACAACACCAATCTGAAATTCATAGAACACTACATGAGTAGTATCACACCTGAATTTAACGGACGTGCCAGCGGTCACGTACATTTCTATGGCAAATTCAAAGGGCTCACCATGGAAGGGCGCGTACTTGGCAATGCCTCCATGAAGGTAGACGTACTGAATACCACTTTCTTTATAAAAGACAGTATTCGCATAGAACCGAATGGACTGACTTTCCAAGATAACCGGATATTCGATACACAAGGCAATCAAGGGCATGTAGACGGTTATCTGCATTATGAGCATTTCAAGAACCTGGAATACCGTTTCCAGTTTGGAGTGAACAACATGCTGGTAATGAATACGAAGGAGTCACTGGATTTTCCTTTTTATGGAACGGTATACGGAACGGGGAATGCCCTGATAGCAGGTAACGCAAGGGATGGAGTCAATATCGATGTAGCCATGACGACCAACCGGAATACCAACTTCGTATATATAAAGGATAATGTATCTTCAGCCGCCAGCAACCAATTCATCAAATTCGTGGATAAGACACCGCGCCGGGCTGTGCTGGATTCTATCAATCTGATTTCCGACTATGAACTGGCACAACAAGAGATACAGCAGGAGGAAGAAAGTGACACGGATATCCGCCTGAACCTGCTCGTAGAAGCTACACCGGATGCAAGCATGAAGATAGTGATGGACCCCATCGCCGGTGATTACATCAGTGGACGAGGATCCGGAAATATCCGTACGGAATTTTATAACAAGGCTGACGATGTGAAGATGTTCGGTAATTATCGTATCAGCCAGGGAGTTTATAAATTCAGCCTGCAAGAGGTAATACGCAAGGACTTTACCATCAAAGATGGAAGTACTATCAGTTTCAACGGTCCTCCGTTGGATGCCACCATGGATATCCAAGCAAGTTATATGGTGAATTCCGCATCCTTGAATGACTTGGTACCGAATGTAAGCAACTACGGAATTCCAACGAGTATCCGTGTAAACTGTATCATGAACCTGACGGGGCAACTAACTTCTCCGGACATCAAATTAAGTCTGGAAGTGCCTAATGAACGGGATGAAGTGCAAGCCCTTATCCGTAACTACATTTCAACGGACGAACAAATGAATATGCAGATCCTCTATCTGTTAGGTATCGGCAAATTCTATACACCCGAAAATGTAGATGCCACACAAAACTCGAATATGATGACTTCTGTGCTTTCATCCACCCTTTCGGGACAACTAAATAATGCACTTTCCAACATTATTAATAGTAACAACTGGAATATAGGTACCAACCTCAGCACCGGAGAAAAAGGCTGGACGGATATGGAATTCGAAGGAATGCTATCGGGGCAATTACTGAACAATCGTCTGCTTATCAATGGTAACTTCGGATACCGAGACAATCCGATGGCAAATACGAACTTTGTAGGAGACTTTGAAGCAGAATGGCTTGTGAACCGTAGCGGAGATATTCGCCTGAAAGCGTATAATGAGACGAACGACCGCTATTACACAAGGACCAATCTGACAACGCAAGGCATCGGTATCATTTTCAAGAAGGACTTCAACCGATGGAAAGAGCTTATGTTTTGGAATAAGTGGAGGTTGAAAAGACTGAGACGGGAAATGGAACAAAAAGAAGCGGAAAAGAACACCGAAGAGCAAACAGAAGAAACAGAAACCACCGCTACCCAAGCAGCAGCAAAAGCAAAAGAAAAGAGAGGGGGAAGTTAATTTTCCCCTTCTTTATTTTAATACAGGCTATTTTCTTATTCATATATCAATTTATATTCATTTATAAAGCCTATTCCTTCCGCTGTTTCTATACAGTTCAGCAACCGCCACTCACAACTGCGCACCCAGCTACGGAAGTTCTCTTCGGGTTGATACTCACTCCGGGCGAACTCCAACAAACGGTCTACCTCAAAATTATCGGAAATAATACCTGCTCCGCCGCGTGCTGCATCATAAGCATTACAATCCTGTTCGATGTGTGCCGGTACCATCAACAAAGGCTTACCCAGATACATAGCCTCACAAACGGATTCAAAGCCTGCCGTAGTGGCATACGCCCGGCAACTCGACATATAGCGAAGGAATTTTTCGTCATCCAACTGATGAAATGACAATGTTTCATCCATCCTGCATACTTCCGGTTCATCCGGTTTGTCCCAGAAGAAGTGCAAAGGCACTTCAGGGTGCTGCTCATGCCACTGGGAGATACTTTCTCCAAATCCGGCATTAACCATATAGCCATGTACATACTCTCCGGAAGCAGCTTCACAACAAAGCACTTCGCGCCGCAGCAAAGGCGGTACCACACGTATATGTGCTTCTTCGTCCGTTTCCATCGGACGGAATGAGAGAGCCAGCTTCTCTTTAGCTCCGATACACGTGAGTCGCGTAAAAAAACGGAGCATCAGCAGGCTTACGGGATTCTTTTGGGGAAACTCAAAGTCATGATGCAGGAAAAGATATTGATGGCCGACACTGATCTGCGGTACCGAGGGACGGAAAAAGAGATAAGTCAAGCCCGTCAACAACTCATAAAAGTTGATTACGAGATCCGCATCAGTTTCATGGATACGCCGGTGAATATAACAGATGCTACGCAGATAAGCAGGAACCTGCATCAGATTATATGCGATACTGCGAGACATGCTGACCCGCTTATTGGCAGGCGTAGGCAGAAAGTTCGGACTGAGAAAGCGTTTCACAGGTGCCTGTATGCTGCGGTTGAAGAAACCCGGCAGGCGACGGGTATTGCTCTTTCCCACCAGTACTTCTACTACCTCGTGCCCGTTGCGCCGTAGAATTTCTTCCAGCGTGATGGCTTGCGTCAGATGACCGCGGCCCTCTCCTTGAACAATAAAAAGAACTTTCATCTTTATATTTATAATTTAGTAATTTACGATTTATAATTCACGATTTTAACTACAGAGGCGCTCTTCAGACTTTTCATTCATCAGCATATCCTCATACCGTAACACTTCCCAATTCCCCTCCTCATCCTCTACGAGTGCTGAAAGAGTTTCCACCCAGTCACCGGAGTTAAGGTAGTGTATATCATCATAATAAGTATTTGCCGGATGATGAATGTGCCCGCAAATGATACCGTCGCATTTACGTGTACGGGCAAACTTCACCAGTTCCTCCTCAAAATCGGAAATATAAGAAACAGCGGATTTTACTTTTTGTTTAATCGCTTGTGACAAAGAATAATAAGGTTGTCCATGCCGGGCACGATACACATTATAAATACGGTTCAGCCATAATAGAAATGTATATCCCACATCTCCCAACTGTGCCAGCCACTTCATCCGTGTAGTGACGGTATCAAAAATATCTCCATGCGTCACAAAATAACGCCGGCCGTGACTCTCGTGAATGAAATCCCTTACAATCTTTATATTATAGAATGTCATCGGTGCCAACCCATCCAGGAAATCATCGTGGTTGCCACGAACATAGATCACTTCTGTTCCCTGCTTTTCCATCATCTTCATGATAACTTTGAAGAAATCCGTATGCTTTGCCTGCCACTTCCGGGTGCCGCCTTTGCTCAAGGCCCAGCCGTCGATAATGTCACCATTCAGTATCAATCGCCGGCAGTTGACGGATTTCAGAAAGTTGCTTACTTCAACAGTTTTTGAGTGAGAGGTACCCAAATGGATATCAGACAACACAATGGTAGAATAAAAAGTACGTAATCTCATAGTGTCTGTATTTTTAGTTGCAGGCAAAGGTCAGTTATTCGTATTACGCCGATATGTAGAAAATATGACAAGTATCTTTCATTTTTTTCGCTGAACTTCCTTATCTTTACAGAAGATAAGCTGCATCTCAACATAACTTTTTCATGCCAGCATGAAAGTTATACCTTCGATTTGCATTATCTTTACTCCCTCAAAAGAAACTCTCGTATGAAAAAGCCCGGAAATATCCTCATTGTCGATGATAACCGCGGTGTGCTCACCGCTGTGCAACTGCTGTTGAAACCCCATTTCGAAAAGATCATCACGCTCACTTCACCTGTCACACTTACCTCTGTGTTGCGTGAAGAAACTCCATCGGTGGTGTTACTTGACATGAACTTTACATCAGGCATCAATACCGGAAACGAAGGATTATTCTGGTTGCAGGAGATCAAACGCCTTCGTCCCTCCTTGCCTGTGGTTCTTTTCACTGCTTATGGAGATATCGATCTTGCCGTGCGTGGCATTAAAGAAGGAGCTACGGACTTTATTGTCAAGCCATGGGATAATCAAAAGCTGGTGGAAACCTTACTGAATGCAGCCCAAGCCATTCATAATAAGAATAACGGAAAAAGTGCCTCGCCCGTAACCCCTGCCATGTATTGGGGAGAAAGTCCCATCATGCAGCAACTGCGCTCGCTGGTGGAGAAAGTCGCCATAACCAATGCAAATATCCTTATCACCGGAGAAAACGGTACGGGAAAAGAGATGCTGGCACGTGAAATTCATGCACTTTCTTCCCGCCGTACGAAAGAAATGATTGCCGTAGACATGGGAGCCATCACCGAAAGCCTCTTTGAAAGCGAGCTTTTCGGGCATACAAAAGGCTCTTTTACAGATGCATACGCTGACCGTCCCGGCAAGTTCGAAACAGCAGACCATAGCACACTGTTTCTCGATGAAATCGGCAATTTACCCTATCACCTGCAAGCCAAACTACTGACCGTATTGCAACGCCGCAGTATTGTCCGTGTAGGCAGCAACCAGCCTATCGCTGTCGACATCCGTCTGATTTGTGCCACCAACCGCAACCTGAACGAGATGGTACAACGCAATGAATTCCGTGAAGATTTGCTTTACCGCATCAATACCATCCATCTTGAAATTCCGCCTTTGCGCGAACGGCCGGAAGACATTCTTCCTCTTGCCGAACGCTTTATAACACGCTTCTGCAAGCAATATGACAAAGCATTATTACGGCTTTCCGATGCTGCCTGTACCAAATTGAAAACACATCCCTGGTACGGAAATATCCGCGAACTGGAGCATGCCATAGAGAAAGCAGTCATTATTTGCGACGGTAACGAACTGCCGGCAGAACTGTTCCAGCTACCTAAGCGTCCCGAAACCTCACGCACCGGAAGCGATGCCGGTACAGAAGCAGCCACCCTTGAAGAAATGGAACGGAAAATGATACAGAAAGCTCTGGATACCTGTAACGGCAATCTATCTGCTGTTGCCGCGCAACTCGGCATCACCCGGCAGACTCTCTATAACAAAATGAAAAAGTTCGGATTATGAAACATTACTACCGATACATCACCGACCGCTACCTTTTCCGTATCGTCATCTCTCTCCTGTTGGCGGGAGCTGTCACGGTATCCATTATTTATAAAGACCTTCTATGGATCGTCATCTCTTCCTTGTTGCTGTTGACGAGTCTGCGCTGGCAATGGAAACTGTATCGCCGGCATACACAGAAGGTTCTGTTTCTGCTCGATGCCATTGAAAACAACGATGCATCCATCCATTTCTCCGAACACGAAGACATTCCGGACAATCGTATTGTAAACCAGGCCCTGAACCGTGTTGCTTCCATATTATATAATGTAAAGAGTGAAACAGCACAACAGGAAAAGTATTACGAACTCATTCTCGACTGCATCAATACCGGTATCCTGGTACTGAACGATGCAGGTGCTGTTTACCAGAAAAATAACGAAGCCCTTCGCCTGTTAGGGCTGGAAGTCTTCACCCATGTCAGCCAACTTAACCGTATTGATGCAAACCTTATGGGACTTTTCGCCCATTGCCGCCCCGGAGATAAATTGCAAACCCGCCTGTCCAACGAACGCGGCACAGTCAACCTCTCCATCCGCGTCTCCGACATAACCATCCGTCAGGAGCATTTCCGCATCCTTGCCCTGAATGATATCAATAACGAACTGGATGAAAAGGAAATCGACTCCTGGATACGCCTGACCCGTGTACTGACACATGAAATTATGAATTCCGTCACTCCTATCACTTCACTGAGCGATACATTGCTGACGCTGATACAAGGAAGCGAAGAATTAAAAGCGAAAAGTGAATCCATCTCTTCCGACAAAGAAACTGCTGACGAAATCCGCAATGGCCTGCACACCATCAGCACCACAGGCAAAGGACTTCTCTCTTTTGTAGAAAATTACCGCCGTTTCACCCGTATCCCCAAACCGGAACCTTCCTTGTTCTACGTCAAAGGTTTTATCAACCGCATGGTGGAACTGGCACGGCATCAATATCCTGATTCCCATATCACTTTCCACTCCCACATCACTCCGGATGACCTTATTCTTTATGCAGATGAGAACCTTATCTCACAGGTACTCATCAACTTATTGAAAAATGCCATTCAGGCCATCGAGGCAGCAGGAATTCCAGAAGGCATCATCACCTTACACGCTTATTGCAATGAAAATGAAGCCGTACTCATCGAAGTATCCAATAACGGTCCTGCCATTCCTCCTGAAGTAGCAGAACACATTTTCATACCTTTCTTCACCACAAAAGAAGGTGGCAGCGGCATCGGATTGAGCATTTCCCGTCAAATAATGCGCCTGTCAGGTGGCAGCCTTTCCCTACATCCCGGAAAGGAAACCATGTTTGTACTAAAATTCAATTAAGAAAATTTGTAATGAAGGATTATATGAAAAGAAAGTAAAATTCAATCTGAACATTTTACACCTTGCAATTGTTTAAAAATAGACGTAACTTCGCTTTGCGATAACTAAATCCTTGAATAAACAACTTAAATAATACCTAATTTATGATTTTTACAGCAGAAAACATTCTTTTAATTGGTTCTATCTTACTTTTCATTAGTATTATTGTCGGTAAGACCGGCTATAGATTCGGAGTTCCTGCCCTGTTACTGTTCCTTGTCGTCGGCATGATTTTCGGTAGCGATGGTTTCGGACTACAGTTTCATAACGCTAAAGAAGCACAATTTATTGGTATGGTTGCTCTTAGCGTTATTTTGTTTTCCGGCGGTATGGATACTAAATTCAGCGAAATTAAACCGATTCTTGTTCCGGGTATTGTCCTCTCCACATTCGGCGTACTGCTTACCGCCGTCTTTACAGGATTCTTCATCTGGTGGATCTCCGGCATGAGTTGGTCAAATATTTATCTTCCTATCACTACATCCCTACTACTTGCCTCCACCATGTCATCTACTGATTCCGCTTCTGTATTTGCCATCTTGCGTTCGCAGAAAATGAATCTGAAACATAACCTTCGTCCCATGCTGGAGCTTGAAAGTGGTAGTAATGACCCCATGGCTTACATGCTTACCATCGTACTGATACAGTTCATACAATCCGGTGGAATGGGTATTGCAGGCATCTTCGGTTCATTCGTTATCCAATTTATAGTAGGTGCGGCTGCCGGATACCTTCTCGGCAAACTTGCCATCCTCATGCTGAATAAGCTCAACATTGATAATCAGGCCCTTTATCCCATCCTTCTGCTTGCATTTGTATTTTTCACTTTCTCCATTACCGATCTTCTGAAAGGAAATGGTTACCTCGCCGTTTACATTGCCGGTATTATGGTAGGTAACAACAAGATAATGCATCGCAAAGAGATTTATACCTTCATGGATGGATTGACCTGGCTGTTCCAAATCATCATGTTCCTTTGCCTCGGTTTGTTGGTAAATCCTCACGAATTACTCGATATCGCTTTAGTAGCAACACTTATCGGTGTATTTATGATTGTTATTGGTCGTCCGCTCAGTGTCTTCCTCTGCTTGCTGCCTTTCGGTAAGAAGATTACAAACCGTTCGCGACTTTTCGTTTCCTGGGTAGGTTTACGCGGAGCAGTGCCTATCATCTTCGCCACTTATCCGGTAGTAGCGCAAGTACCGGGTGCCGACGTGATCTTCAATATCGTATTCTTTATCACGATTGTTTCTCTCGTTATCCAAGGTACTACCGTTTCCTTAGCTGCCCGCTTACTGAAACTTTCTACCCCGTTGGAAAAGACCGGTAATGAATTCGGTGTGGAATTGCCCGAAGAAATTGATAGTGATCTCAGCGATATGACCGTTACCACGGAGATGCTGGAAGAAGGCGATACCCTGAAGGATATCACTCTGCCTAATGGAGCACTCGTAATGATTGTGAAACGAGGCACGGAATTCCTGATACCGAACGGATCGCTGAAATTACATTTGGGGGATAAGTTGTTGCTGATTTCGGATAAGAAGAGTAGTGATTAATATGTGTGTACTTTTTCTTTCGTTTGCCCGAAAGAAAAAGATACCAAAAAGAAAGGGCACGAGCTACGTCTACGGTGCTACTCCGATACTGCCATGCGCAGACGGGGCTCGAACTCGCTACGCTCAAACAGATCGCCCCTTACCTGCGCCTGACAATATCTCCGCCTGACGCACCTACGCCTATGCCCGAAGGCTGCGCGGTAGAGTGCTGTGCGATATTCCCCCATTCATACCGAATGGTCTCCCGGCCTCACTGTAGGGGCGTTAAGCGTAGAAAGTGTTTTCGGCGTTAAGAAGGGCAGGCTGTTTGAGCGAAGCGAGTTCCTACCCTTTAGCTGAAAATACTTTCGGAGTAGCCCCGGAAGTGCAGCCTTGATCTTTTCTTTGGTATCTTTCTTTTGCATCAAGGCAAAAGAAAGTACAATTGGTTATTTTTTCTTTTTCTTTCGCCTCCCACCAAAGAATAAATATATAAACTTGCACGACATCACATTTAGCTCTATATTTGCGCAGTTTTAACTAAAGTGTGCAAATTTAACAGATGGAACAGGAACAACACTTCATTGATTACATTGAACAAAGCATCATTCGGAACTGGAACTTAAACGCCTTGACTGACTACAAAGGTGCTACTCTCCAATATAAAGACGTGGCTCGCAAAATTGCAAAATTCCATATTGTACTGGAAAGTGCCGGCATCCAGCCGGGTGATAAAATTGCCGTCTGCGGTCGTAACAGTGCACACTGGGCAGTTACTTTCCTGGCAACCATCACTTATGGAGCTGTTATTGTGCCTATCCTTCACGAATTTAAAGCGGATAATATACATAATATCGTCAATCACTCAGAAGCCAGACTGCTTTTTGTGGGAGACCAGGTATGGGAAAACCTGAATGAAGACGCCATGCCGCAATTGCTGGGCGTTATTCTGATGACTGAATTCACCCCTGTAGTCTGTCGCGACAAACGATTGATGGAAGCTTTCGAGCACCGCAATACACTCTACGGACAACGCTATCCTAAAAACTTCCGTCCCGAACACATCTGCTATCGGAAGGATAAACCGGAAGAACTTGCCATCATTAACTATACCTCCGGTACTACCGGATATTCCAAAGGTGTTATGCTCCCCTATCGCAGCCTTTGGTCCAACGTGAATTACTGCCATGAGATGCTTCCGGTGAAACCGGGCGATAATATGGTTGCCATGCTTCCTATGGGACATGTGTTTGGAATGACTTATGATTTCCTCTACGGTTTTTCAGCCGGGGCACACCTCTACTTCCTCACTCGCATGCCGACCCCTAAAATCATCGCACAGTCTTTCGCTGAAATCAAACCACGCGTCATCTCATGCGTGCCTCTGATTGTAGAAAAGATTATCAAGAAGAATATTCTGCCCCGTGTAGATAACAAAATAGGTAAGTTGCTGCTTCGCCTTCCTATCATCAATGACAAGATCAGAGCTCTTGCACGCAAAGAAGCAATGGAAATATTCGGCGGTAACTTCGATGAAATTATCGTTGGTGGAGCCCCGTTCAATGCAGAAGTCGAGCGCTTTCTCAAACAGATAGGCTTCCCCTACACCATCGCTTATGGTATGACGGAATGTGGTCCTATCATCTGTTCCAGCCGATGGGAAACCCTGAAGCTGGCATCATGCGGTAAGGCAACCACACGCATGGAAGTGAAGATTGATTCGTCTGATCCGGAAAAGGTGGCGGGAGAAATCATTTGTCGAGGTACCAACCTGATGCTGGGATATTATAAGAACCCGGAAGCAACCTCACAAATCATTGACGTAAATGGCTGGCTGCATACAGGCGATTTAGGCACAATGGATGCGGAAGGTTATGTAACCGTACGCGGGCGCAGTAAGAATATGTTGCTCACTTCCAGCGGACAAAACATCTATCCGGAAGAGATTGAAAGCAAACTGAATAATATGCCTTACGTTTCCGAGTCGCTCATTGTGTTGCAAAAAGAAAAACTGGTAGCACTGATTTATCCGGACTTTGACGATGCATTTGCCAATGGACTGCAACAAACAGATGTAGAGCGTATGATGGAAGCTAACCGTAACGAACTTAACCAGCAATTACCGGCTTATTGTCAGATATCAAAGGTGAAGATACATTTTGAGGAGTTTGAAAAGACAGCCAAAAAATCTATTAAACGGTTTATGTATCAGGAGGCTAAAGGTTAACAAAGATATAAGATTAAGTCTATATTTTTAATTAATGTTATAGAACATACTTTTTTATTTGGATAATTTGCAGTTATCCCGAAAGTACGTATCTTTGCAGTGTGTTTTTCATAGTATTAGATTTAAGGTTAACAAAGGTTGGAGTACAGCGGTACTCCTTTTTTTATGTCCATACGTTTCCTACCTCTCACGTGTATACATCTTTTTCTCCGGTCCTACTCCTTTCACCGTAACCTTTTTCCAATGTGCAGGAAGTACGGAAGATAATTGCTCCACACCGCCATCCGTTATCTGCAATCCACAGAAGCCATTTATAACAGCTTGCAGTAATCCGCCTGCTCCCGTCATAAAGTAAGGATTATCACTGGTGGGTGTTTCCGCCAATACACCGAAAGGAGCACGCAAGTTCGGCTGATAGCAACGGCAGAACATCTCATAGGCATGCTTCGCATCCCCCATCCGGGCATACTGCACACAGAATACGGAATAAGACATGGCCGGACCATTCTGTGGATCAATCTTATCGACATAATATTCCATATCCTTCTTTTGCGATTCAGCATCCCCGACAAAATACAATGGATATCCCAATAAATTCACATCCGCCTGCTTTATCATCTCACCGTTGTATGTGGCATGCTCACGAGTGACTCCATCTTTAAAACGAAGAATACGGATGCCCTTGCCCACTTCTTCCCATATTTCCGGAACAGGCTCATTACATATCCTTGCCGCCTCACAAGCATATTCCAAAGCCCGGATAGCCGCACCGTTCGTGAAAGCATTATCATCCACCCCATTTGCATATTCATCGGCTCCCACTACATTGCAAATGGAGTAAGAACCGTCATCATTACGCGTCACACGGCTTACCCAAAAGTCAGCAACCGCTTTCATCAGCGGAAATGCTTTCGTGCGCAGCCACTGTCCGTCACGGGTAAGGCAATAATAATTCCAGCAGGCAATACTGATGTCCGCAGTGATATGATGCTCCAGAGGACCTGTCAAAGCAAAAGTAGGAGTCGATTCTTCCCCGTAATCATCACTCTCCCAGGGAAACATAGCTCCCTTGAAACCGTATGCCATTGCTTTCTTGCGGGCAGCCATCAAACGGTCAATACGATAATCGATCATAGATTCGGCAATTCCCTTATTCAGCAACAGCATCGGGGGAAACATCCAAAGTTCCGAATCCCAGAATATATGTCCATTGTAACCTTGCGAAGAAAGTCCCATGGGCGAGATGCTCAATCCGCTTCCTTCCCTGCAAGAAGAATAAAGGTTGAAAAGTGCAAACCGAACCGCCCGTTGTGCTTCGTCATCCCCTTCTATCAGGATATCGCTTTCCCACAATTCATTCCAAAGACTACGATGTGCAGCCATCAGCGAAGTAGTACCTTCATGAATAGCATAAATCACCTGCCGTTCAGCTTCATTATACGGATCGCTAAAGTCACGGGCGGAGCATACAGAACCCACCAAGGCAAAAGACATCTGCTCTCCTTTCTTCAGATTCAACGCGAAAGACATCTCTTTAGTCACTTCATCATAAAGAGGTTCCTGTGCTGTTCCCTTATTAAAAATAAAAGCGGAAGAAGCGGAAACTTTTTGTTGCCGATGAGCAGATACAGCATAAGATTGCAGCATATACATTTGTGTATCATCCGCCCTCATTTTCCGGAAGCGCTGTGTCGGCTGACTGTATTCTTGGGGAATATCCATCCGGGCAGCAACTTTCAGGGATACATCGGACAAAGCTTTCACATCCACACGGATAAGCCCCGCATAAGGCATATTTCTTAAAGCGCAAATGCTATAACCCACATCAACTTTCCCGGCTGCCCGGAAACTACTGTTATGAGTTGCTTCTTTCATATCAACACACTGCTTCCAGTTTGTGATACATTCCGTATTCACCTCTTTTCCATCTACATCCATCGACATCAGAAAAGGATTGATTCCTTTCAACACGCGGCTTACCCCCTGAGGGCCATCCGTATCGAACACATGATTCAGTATCACCTGTCGCACTGAGAAAGGTTCTTTCCAGGGAAGAATACCGATTCCGCCATTTGCCATAGGGGCGCCTACATAAGGAGCATTTATATCAGAGGCATGAAGTTGCCACAAAGTGTCATCTTCTCCTTTCACCATCTGCACAAAGAAAAAAACAAGTAGAAAAAAACAAGAAATGCGTGCTTTCATAATCAATATGGAATTATAGTTTTCTATGCAAAAATAAGTAAAATCCTCAATAATCCGGCAATCAATTGTTATCTTTACTTCCAAACCAAAACTCTGTTATCATGGATATACATACTTTTATGACTAATTATCGGGAAGCATTTGGTGAACGTGCCGAACTTCCCATCGCCTTCTGGTACTCCGATAAACAGGAAAGCGAAACAGACAAAATTGGCGGTTGCTTCTTCAAGGGCCTGCAACAGGTAAGGGAAGGTAAAACCATCAGCCTGAACAGCGACGTCATAGGATGTGGCGGCGGAAAGTTCTACACCGGTTTCACGGAAATGCCAATACACGTACCTAACTTCGTATCCCTGAAAGAGAAGTACAAAAAGACTCCTGAAATGGTAACAGATTTCATAAAGCAAATCCAGGTACCGCGTACGGAAAAGGTCTATCTGCATTTTGCCCGAATAGATAAACTTGCTTCTTTCGATCATGTAGAGGGTTTGCTGTTCCTTGCTACACCTGATATCCTGTCAGGACTTACCACATGGGCTTTTTATGATACGAATGCATTCGATACCGTAGCTACTCCTTTCGGTTCCGGTTGCAGTTCCGTTGTAACCCTCACTGTTCTCGAAAACCAAAAAGATGGTAAGCGCTGTTTCCTCGGCTTCTTCGATCCGTCCGTGCGTCCTCACTTTGAGGCCAATCTGTTGAGCTTCACTATTCCCATGTCCCGTTTCAAAGAGATGTATCACACCATGCGCGAAAGTTGCCTGTTCGATACACATGCCTGGGGAAAGATAAAAGAGCGTATCAACGAACAAAACCCTGAAAAAAAGTAAAGAAACAATGCCTAACTTTTAATTAGTGTTATAAAAACACTTATATTGGTCTAATCATTTGGAAATACGCAGAATATCCGTACCTTTGCACTGTGTTTTTCATAGTATTAGATTTAAGGTTAACAAAGGTTGGAGTACAGCGGTACTCCTTTTTTTATGTCCATACGTTTGGAATATCCTCGCAAAAGGCTTTTCTTTGTGGTAATGCTTTAAAATAATAATGCCATGAAAAGAACACTATTACTCATCAATCTTCTTCTACTCTCTGTATGTGTATTCCCGCAAGAGAATATCGAAGTAAACTATGCTACTATTAAAAAGTATGTGGAAAACCAGTCGGATGATTACCAACAGCTGATTGAACGCTTTGAAGCTAATGACAGCTTATTATCCTTAAACGATTACGCGCTAATCTACTACGGTCATTCTTTCACCCCAAAATACAAAGGGAGTATGGAGCTTTGGAAAGAGCTTGAGACGCTAATGGAAGAAAAGAAATGGGAAGAAGCCTATACCCAATTAAAAGAATGCCGGAAAAAGAATCCTGTATCTCTTAAATTACTCATTTATGCCGTGAATCTGGCGAGTGAGTTACAAAGAAAAGAAGAAGTTCAGGCTTATATAGATAAATACATAAAACTTTCCTCTGCCATCATCTCCAGTGGAGATGGCACAAGCGAAGATACAGCATTTAAAGTCATCAGCGTCAATGATGAATATCAGATATTAAACAATGTCTTCAAAGTAGAAGGCCTGAAGCAACAATCATTGGTGAACAAGTGCGACCTGATGGAATTTGAAAGTAGTCCATACTATGAGGGCACTCAAATTTACTTCGATATCAGCCGCTCACTGGACTATATGAAAGATTTATTCAAATGAAAATATCCCCTTCCTCCACTCCTTATTACCGTACTTGGTGATTGGAGAGCTGAGGAAGGGGATTTTTATCTATCAGATATTCCGGTTTATCAGATATTACCGGATAGCTTTTTCAATCCTTTCAATTCCGCCTTATCTTTCACTTCCATAATGCTGATAGCGTAACCACCACCCGGAGCCGCTTTCAATTTCAGCACAGTCTTAGGAGAAACAATCCCTTTACGGATTACGTAAGCCTGCGGATTCGTTTTATAATCGGCATCCTTTGCGTCCGCATAAACAGTAGCTATATACTGTTTATCAGCATCCAGAAAATCCAGTTTCAGAGTAGAAGCATGTCCCTGCTCACTGCTGGTACAACCAATAAACCAATTATTCGTACCTTTCGCCTTACGGGCAGCCGTGATATAGCGTCCTGGTTCTGCTTCCAGGTATCGGCTGTCATCCCAGTCCAGAGCCACATCTTTAATGAACTGGAAAGCATCCATAAAACGTTCATAGTTCTCAGGCAGATCGGCTGCCATTTGCAAAGGGCTGTACATCGTGACATAGAGTGCCAACTGACGCGCCAATGTAGAGTTTACATGAGCGTGACTATTCGGATTCAGTTTATTCATATCCATTTCAAAGACACCCGGCGTATAATCCATCGGTCCGCCTTGCAGACGGGTAAAAGGAAGAATGGTCGTGTGGAAAGGCTTGCTGCCTCCGAAAGCTTCATATTCCGTGCCACGGGCAGATTCATTTCCTATCAGATTCGGATACGTACGGCACAAACCAGTGGGGCGTACAGCCTCGTGGGCATTCACCATAATCTTATGCTTGGCAGCTTCGGTCACGGCATACAGGTAATGGTTGTTCATCCACTGCCCATAATGATATTCGCCGCGCGGAATGATATTGCCCACATAACCGCTTTTCACGGAATTGTAACCGTATTGATTCATCAAGTCATAGGCAGCCTCCATGTGGCGTTCGTAGTTGCGTGCGGAAGCCGATGTCTCATGATGCATCATCAGTTTGACACCTTTGGAGTGGGCATACTCATTCAGGTATTTGATGTCAAAATCAGGATATGGAGTGAGAAAATCGAAAACATAATCCTTGCTGTTGCCGAACCAGTCTTCCCAACCGGTATTCCAGCCTTCTACCAATACCTGGTCGAAACCATGCTCCGCAGCAAAATCAATGTACTTCTTTACATTCTCCGTATTGGCGGGGTGAATACCATTCGGTTTCACTTTCGTATAATCCGTTTCATCCAGTTTTACGGAAGGAAGATCAAATGTATAAGCCCACGGCTTGCCTGCCGCAATCATTTCCCACCATACGCCTACATACTTCACAGGCTTAATCCAGGAAGTATCCTCATACTTGCAAGGATCATTCAGATTCAGTATCAGATTGGAAGCCAGCATTTCACGGGCATCATCACTGACTATCACCGTACGCCACGGAGTGTGACAAGGTGACTGCATATACCCTTTATCGCCCTGTGCATCCGGTGTCAGCCAGGATTCAAAGATAAGGTTCTTATCATCCAGATTCAGGTGCATGCACGAATAATCCACCAAAGCAGCTTCATGGAGATTGAGATAGATTCCGTCAGCTGTTTTCATCTGGAGGGAAGTCTGTACACCTGTCGGTGAAAACTGGTTTTGTGACGCATTATCAGTAATGGCTCCCTGCATCAAACCGCGAATTTCCGAAAGTTTGGATTCCGTATAATCATATTCCTGAGTATCGTAATCACCGGGAATCCACCAGGCGATATGATCGCCCGTCATAGCAAACTGGGTATGTTCGTCTTTAATCACAAAGTAAACCAAATTCTTCTGTTGCGGAAACTCATAACGGAATCCTACACCATCATCATATACACGAAAACGAAGGTTCATATAACGATCCGTGGCGGGCTGTTTCAATTCAACCAGCAATTCATTGTAGTGATTACGAATATCTTTCGTCTCTCCCCACACCGGTTGCCAGGTTTCGTCGAAGGTAGAGGTAGAAGCTTTCAGGACTTCAAAACCATCCAGCAGATTATTGGCCTTCTTCAATTCCAGTCCCAAGGTACTGGGCTTAATCACGGATTTCCCTTTATACTCCACCTGATAGGTCGGAGCACCATTTTTTGATAATTCGAAATCCAACTTCACCTGACCCGAAGGAGACGACACTCCTTCCGCTTTCCCCGCTAAGGCAAAAAGAAGACAAATTGCACTAAGCATTAACTTTCTCATAATTATACTTTTTATGGTTGGTATTAATAAATAAATTCAATCGTGTGTTTCACTCCGTCATCCGGCAATCTCAACATACAAAGATTCTGTTTCTTATCCAGACACCATGCGGTAACCTTGAACTCCGTTTCCATTCCTTCATTCAGTTTTTCCGCTTTCATCTTCCTTACTTTCTGTCCGTCAATAAGCGCTTCCTTCGGCATCTGCCCGGTATAAATGCAAAACATCAGGTTGCGTTCTCCCGGAAGGGCATACTTCTCTCCCGCCCTTTCCCCGATTTCGAGCACATATCCCTTTTCCGTTGTCCGGCAAGATACAGGAGTACGCATAAATTCCCCACGCTGATACCCCAGATCAGTTCCTGCATCTTCATACAGGGAGAAAGACGTTTCGTCGCCCGCCGCAGCCGGAAATACCTCAAATGTAATCGGATAAACCGCTTTCTCATCCGTATAATTCATCACAGGCATCTGAGGGATGATACTTCCTTTCCGCACGAACATAGGAATGGTATTCAGCGGAGCATTTGCCGTAGTCCACTGTTCGCCGCTATATTCCGTGCGCTTGTCATTATAATCAATCCAAGTACCTTCGGGCAGATAAACATTCTTATTAGTTGCCCCCTTCTTCACCACCGGAGCCACCAGCAGTTCGCTACCAAACATGAATTGTGCATCCGTAGAGACTGTTTCCAAATCCGCCGGATATTCCATAAACATGGGGCGCATAATCGGCAAACCCGTTTCATACGCTTCGCGGGCATAAGTATAAATATAAGGCAGCAAGCGATATTTCATTTCTATGGCAGCTTTAACGTTCTTCTCCGCTTCCTCCCCAAAGAGCCACGGTTCTACCGCCACATCTCCTTCATGGTGAATACGGCTCAGAGGATTGAACGCTCCCAACTGTACCCAACGGGTATAAAGTTCCGCCATAGCGGGATAATCTTCAATATCCCCGCAATAACCTGAAATGTCACACGCCACGAAAGGAATCACACCCAGTCCGGCAGATAAAAGTACCGGGATCTGATTAGCCATCTGTCCCCAGCCTTGCAGCACATCGTCTCCATTGCCGCAATCTCCGGTCCAGCCGAAGGTGTAACGTTGCAATCCTGCATAGGCGGCACGTGTCATCTGGAAGACACGAAGATCCGGATTCCGTTTCTCAAACTGTTCCTTTACCACCTTGTCCCAGGTCAGACCATACACGTTATGAATTTCATCGTGCATACCCAGGTGGTGTTTCATTACAAGACGTTCCGTTTGTTCCTCATTGCTCCAGGCAGGTTCACCCATATCCGTCCAGAAGCCGGCAATGCCGTCATCTATCGGTTTCTGCTGATAGGCTCCCCACCAGTCCGCCACTTCGGGAATGGTAAAGTCCACCACACCGCAGTTGCCACCCCACGGCCAAGGCATATCATAGCTCTTACCCGTAGTGGAGTCTTTCACCAGATAACCCAAGCGGTCCGCTTCTTCCCATTGTTTTTTATTAGCCTGAGAGATAACCGGGTCTTGCGAAACAATCACCTTGAAGCCCATCCCTTTCAAGTCGGCAAGCATTTTCTTCGGATTCTGATAGTTTTCTTTTCGCCAGTTGAAGTCCTGTAGGTATTGTGTCCAGCCTATATCCTGATAGATGATATCGCAAGGAATACCACGCTTACGGTATCCTTCGGCTATTTCATAAGAGAGCTTCTCGGTAGTCAGCAGGCCGCGGCATTGTGCAAAGCCCAGCGCCCACTTCGGAGGCATGATGGGTTGTCCGGTCAATGCGACATACTGTTTCATGATTTCCTTATAATCCTTACCGAAGATAAAATAGTAAATCATCTCCCCACCAGGAGCTTCAAAGCTGTAATAATCACGGCTTTCAGTGCCGAATTTGAATTCTGTCTTATACGTGTTATCCAGAAATATACCATAGCGATAACTACTCATAAAGAAAGGGATACTCTTGTACAGGGGATCTTCCACAACGCTGTAACAAGGTTTATCACTGTTCCACATCTTATAAGATTCGCCACGACGGTCCAGCTTGCCGGTCTTTTCACCCAAACCGAAGAAATGCTCATCTCGGCGCAGAGTTTTATACTCCACTTTACGCTCTCCATCGCTGATATGCCCCTTGTCGGCATAGTCGCTGAAGAGGAGCTTCTGATACTTGTCGAATATCTGCAAACTGAACGGAGCCTTGTTGATGCGGATACGCAATTTAGGTGTAAATATCTCATAACAGGCATTCTGTTCGTCCACCCGAACAGTGCCTACATCTTCCAATTCTTCATTAATCACCGCAAAAGAAGGATTTCCCCGCTGCAACTTACCGTCCGGCGAAAACCAGACACGCACAACGGAGGGACTGCAAAGTTGCAACTGCACAGCCGAATTATCGTCTAAATGAAACGTAACGTCTCTCCCTTCCTGCGAATAAGAAGTACAGTTTCCCGTTACATTTCCGCCATATAAGTGCGGAGACAGGCAACACAGTATTAAAAATAAATATATATATTTTCTCATGGTTCTATATCTTTTATAATTTATTCCATTACAATCATGCTCCAGTATTTCAGCGAAGGAAGCGTAAAGGTTATCGCTCCGTCTTTCTGTTCAAAAGCTAATTCCTGCGAAGCTCCGGCATGTGCATCGGGAGTAGCCACCCACACTTTGCTCACTTTTCCCGCAACATTCAGCTTCAAGGGCATTTTAGTCACCAACCGTGGTTCGGGCATTGTCCCGTTCAGGTCTCTCCAACTTAAACTGTTTGCACTAAGGAAGTTCAGCAGATGAACCACCTGTTTGCCGTTCACCCTTCTGGCGAAAGAAGTAATGGCTGATTTCTGTGGCGGCCAAGTGTTCAGATTCAGATTCTTGCTTGCATCCGTACATACCAAAGTTACCTTTTCCTCCTCCCCGCCATCGCGAAGAAGATTCTGATAAGCAGTCATAAAGTCATAATAGCGCACAACAGCCGTCTTCAAAGCATCACTCATCTGCAAACGGGTATTTGGAAAATATTCACTGCACAACATATGGTCGCCTCCCAATTCCAGGTGCGAACCTCCCAGAGCAAACATCACCGCATCCGTCAGCAAGATTCCCGGCATATTGAACTCACCGGAACCCTTTTCATAATTCATATAAGCTGCAAACACCGTCTTCAATGCCTGATTTCCATACTGATGGTTCGCTTTCAGGATCGTATATAAATCCGTGAAATCAGCTTCATCCCCCCAAACTTCATTATACAGGAAATCCACTTTCCCCGTACCTGCAATCTGAGACGCCCCGTAGCTACTTACTGCATTCATCACCAGTCTCTTATCAGGATGTTTCCCCTTCATAGCTTCAATAAACGAAACATAAGTCTTAGGCAGATTCACCTTATTCCCCTTGTAATCATAGCGGTCGCCACGGTTTCCCAACTGATCTATCTGATAACCGTCAAAGTCAAGATTGGCATAGACATCATCGTTGCGCTGGGCAATATATGCCTGCCATTCGGCATTACCCGGATCGAGCAAATAGATATTGCTCTTCCAACTGTCAGGCAATGTATGCGCATCCTTATCCGTATGCCCTGTGCCTTTAAAGATGTACCATTCTTCTTTCACACCGTCACCGGCTGCATCATCGAGCGCACCGAAACAAAGATTATAGAACATCGCCTTCATTCCAAACGAGTGCTGGATGCGGATATAATCCTTTACCGACTGTGTATAAATATCCCGGTTGGCAATGTCCTTATATACCGCATCGAGATGTTCACGCGTACCGCCTAACGGCCAGTGGTGCTTGTTGTGCCAATCCTGAAACTGCACACCATTGATATGGCAGCGGTTCAGAAAAGCCATTTCCTCTTGAATTTTACTTTCCGTTTTAGAAGCGTCGAAGGTGGCGACAAAGCCATAACGCGGGAAGCGTGTCCAGTCGCTGGATACATCGACGGCAATAGTACCGAGAATGACTTCCGTACCGTCTTCTTTAGTGCGATAGACATCTGCCAGATATCCGGTGAAATCCGTTGCAGGGGCAGTCCACGTCCAGGAACTGCCTGCGACTGCCTGTTCGGAGATTACCTTGTTCAAAGTACGGTAACGTACCTTTGCTCCCGCAGGCAGGGCATCGGCTGTGAAGGAAACGGTTTCACCCGGTTTGTAACAAGCCTTGTCAGTAGTCAGGTTCACGGTTAAATCGGAGGTAACGGGAGTGACATCAGTCACTCCTCCGGTTTCTCCTCCACCGCCGTTACCACCGCCGGTTTCATCATTATCTTTGCTGCACGAAGCCAAAAAGAACATGGCAGCCATTGCATAAACTATATATTTCATCCTATTGAATTTTAAGGGTTATTTCTGAGTAATAATTTAGCGGCATGATACGCGAAGTATCTCAATTATCATTTATTTTATTGTTTCACTATCGAAATAGTCTCTTCCAACTGATTCAGAGTAATCTTATAAGAACCAGCCGTCGTAATCTTCCATTTCAGGTCGATACCTCCAATCATTACATCCAAGTATTGAGCTTTGAAAGCATCACTGGCCTTATCCAGGAACAACATCGGTTCCGTCTCGCCCGAAGGCTGCTTATCGGCTACGGTCGGCATAAACCAGGCACCGTTCCAGTCCTCTTTCTTATCACAGGTCAGCTTCAACTCACCCACGTTCAGTACACCTTGCCAAGTAAATACATACGGATTATCCGTGGCCTGCATCGGCGTGGCATCTCCAATGCTCCATCCCGCAGGCGCAGCATCCCCTACCATATAAATCATCTCATAAGGAACAAATTCGCTCATCATCATGCGCTCTTTCCCTGCACGAATATCGACACATATCTTATAGGCCTTACCACATTCGGCATCTTTCAGCACCCATTTATTGTCAGGATCGAACCCTTTCACAAATACCATTTCCGTATCGGTGTAAGCGGCATTGGCATTCTTTGCCTTATACATGCTCTCCCAGCTTCCTTCCGAAGTTCCGAACTTGAATTCCCCGCCCTGGCCTGCATCAAACAAACGGGCATAGCGGAACAGGAACGGATCGAGCACATCCTTTTTCATCGGCACAAATCCCCAGTCGTTCATACCTCCAACAAAATAAAGCTGATCGTAAGCCGGTCTGAGGTTCTCGGTCTGAGTCAAGGTGATAACACCGGTAAACAGGTTCGCTTCAACAACATAGTTGAACTCTTCTTCAATCGTAAACGATTCGTCCGGCTGATCGGCACTGGTACGAAGCACCAGCTTTCCGTCAGTTCCTTTGTTGTACGACGGCAAGAAAGAACCCAGCGTAGTGATAAACTTAAAGGAACCCGCAGTCATTTTTCCCGTCCATGTAAATATACCATTGTCTTTCCGGGTCATTTCCGTTGCATCGTCCGCACTCCAACCGCCGGGAGTGGCATCACCTATCAGGTAAAGAGTAGAAGTCAACGGTTTGTAGGCAGTAACACTAAAAGAGGTGGTGGCCACCTGTGTCTCTTCCCGATCCGTTACTTTGGCTGTCAGGCGTGCTTCCAGAGAGACGTTTTCAGTAGCTTCCGCACCGAAATGCTCACGAAGAATGTTATTCAATTCCTCCACGTTCTTCTTCCAGGTATATTCCTGCACGACGCTCTCCAAAGCCACATAAGGAGCGGCAAAATTACTGCCCGCCTTGGCAAGTTCCAGTGTATAGGAAATCTTATGTCCCGTACCATAATTCGTGCCCGTTGTCCAGGAGAGTTCCAGGGCATCATCGCCATGCGCCTGTTCGTTCAAAACGACTTCCGTGTTGCTGGTGGAGAGCGCCAGTTCATTGTGCCCCTTGTCCAGTTCCATATAGTCATTGTCCACACATGCAGACAGTGCCATGCAACCCAGCAATGCAAATACTAAATGTGAAATATATCTTTTCATATTCTTCTTCTGATTTAAGTGATTAATAACCCGGATTCTGTGTCATCAGTATATTCGCATCCATTTCCGTCTGCGGAATGGGGAACAACAGGCGATTCTTGTTCACACTGTTCTTGCCAATGGATTGCAGGAAACGGATGGCATATTCTCCATTATTGACGCGGATCATATCGAACCAGCGATGTCCTTCGAAAGCCAGTTCCATGCGCCGTTCGTGAATAATCTTCTCACGCATCGCCTCCTGCGACAGACCCGAAACTTCCGGCAGTCCGGCACGTTTGCGAACTATATTCAGGGGAGCGGCAGCTTGGCCGGGTTGTCCCATTTCATTCAGCGCTTCCGCTTTCTTCAGCAAGACATCCGCATAGCGGTACACAACAAAGTTATTGGGGTTCGTATTGTATTCCGGCGAAATGGTCTTGGACACCAGGAATTTGCGCACGTTATATCCGGTATTGGAATAAGAACTCTTGTAAGTCTTCCCGTCGAAGTCCGGACAACCTGCATAAAGCACCGTCAGTTCTTTCCGTTTGTCACCTTCTTCATACTGGCTCACAAATTCCTCCGTAGGCTGATTCCAGCCGTAGCTGCCTGCAACAAAGTCCGAGTTACGGGGCCCCATAAAAGTGGAAAGCCAGGAAGATTGACCGTCCGTTCCCCAGAAATCATATTCCGTACTTCCGGAATACTGCACTTCAAACAGAGATTCGGGACCGTTATTGATAGTAGCATCGAAGTTATTTTCATACTTACAGGTGGAAAGGTCGTAACCCAGGTTTGTAATCTCATTGCACAGTTCCACCACGTCTTCATAATAACTCGTATGGTTGGGAGCCAGTGTCAGGTAAATATCCGCCAGCATGGCAAGGGCGGCATCCTTACAAGCACGTCCTTTTTCTTCTTCATTATATTCCGCTTTCGCCGGAAGCAAATCGACCGCATTCTTACAGTCCGAAATGATCTGCTCATAAGTCTGATCCAATGTAGTGCGTGCTATTGCAGTAGATTCACCCGGATTATAAGGTTCCAGACGCAAAGGAACACCGCCATACAAACGGGCTAAGATATAATAGTAATGGGCACGAAGGAAATATGCTTCACCCATACAACGGTTCTTTATGCTTTCCGATACGGCTTCGGCCTGCGGAAGACTGGTCAGCACAATGTTACACTGCCCGATACCTACCCACGGAGAACGCCACATATACAGGGCCATACCATTATCGCTCTGCGTGATAAAATTGGATGCCTGTATGGTTTCCAGACCGTCCGTACCACCGCCTGCACCTACCAGGCTGTTGCCCGCAACGATATCCAGCGACCACATACGCTGGTTGTAGAGATTGGAAGACTGAAGCGCCTTGTAGCAAGCATTTGTCAGTGCCACGGCCACATCATCGGTCACGGTTGTTTCAGGGTCAACGGCATATTTGGGCGACTTATCCAGAAAGTCGTTACATGATGCCAGCATCAATACAGCCAGCACGTATAGTAAGTTTGTTATCTTTTTCATATCCAAATCAATTAAAAGTTAAAGTTTAATCCTACACTGAATGTACGGGAAATGGGATAACGGGACAAATCAATACCGTTGATATCCACCTCCGGATCGAAACCGGAATACCCGGTAATGGTAGCCACATTCTCACAAGAAAGGGAAAGGCGTGCATTCTCTATCTGCAACTTCTGCAACCATTGTTTCGGGAAGGTATAAGAGAGAGTGATATTCTTCACACGCAAGTAAGATCCGTCTTCTACAAAGCGGTCGGATACACGGCAGTTCTGGTTAGGATCGCCGAACACGGCACGCGGCATGGAGTAGCTTGTCCCCTCTCCGCGCCAACGGTTCAGCACGTCAGTCGTCTGGTTGTATGCGGCAGCCATACCTACATTGTCGATATTGTTGGCGTTATAAATCTTATTGCCGGCCACTCCCTGAAGGAATACGGAAAGCTCGAATCCTTTATAAGACAAGTTATTGTTCATTGAGAAGAACCAACTGGGATTGGGATTGCCAATCACAGTGCGGTCACTGTCGTTGATGACACCGTCGTTGTTCAAATCCCTGAAACGGATATCACCCGGTTCAGCTCCCGGCTGCACGGCATGCGCATCCACTTCCGCCTGGTTTTGGAACAAGCCATCCGTCACGTAGCCGTAGAAGGCATTAATCGGATAGTCTTTTGCCAGCATCGTGACATACGAGTTGTTGATCTGGTTGATATAGTAAGGAACCGCGCTGTTCAGGTCCTTAATCTTATTCTTATTATAAGTGGCGGTCACGTTTGTTTCCCAACCCAGTTCTCCGGTCAGATTGATGGTGTGCAGACTCATTTCCAAGCCCTGGTTGCGCACTTTACCGGCATTCGTATAAGTGGTGGTGGTATCTTCAAATCCCGATGTGATGGGGATGGATGCCTTTACTAACATATCCCTTGTCTCTTTCAGATAAGCATCCAGTGAGAATACGATCCGTGAATTGAACAGGGAAGCATCAAAACCGATATTCGTCTGTGCCACCTCTTCCCAATGGATGTAAGGATTGGCAAGCGTAGAGGAAACCAATGCGGTCTGATTGCCGCTCGTTGTTCCGAATGGATATACACTGGTGTTGTAAGATGCCAGGTAACTATAATTGCCGACACTTGCCTGGCTACCCGTCACTCCATATCCTACACGTATTTTCAGGTCGTTCACAACGTCATTCTTCGGGAACCAGCTTTCCTGCGAAATGCGCCATGCGGCAGATACAGAAGGGAAAGTACCCCAACGGTTCTTTTTACCGAAACGGCTGGAACCATCACGGCGGACAGTTGCCGTCAGCATATAGCGGTCTTCGTAAGAGTAGTTGATACGTGCCATGTAAGAGAGCAATGCCCATTCATTGGAACTGCCGCCGATGGCGTACATCTCCTGACCGTTATCCATTTCATGCACATTGTCGAACATGAATACGTTCTTCTGTGCATTCAGGTAATCATTCTCATTCCACTGTGCAGACGAACCCGCCATCACTCCCACACGATGCTTTTCTGCAAAGGTATGGTCGAACAGGAAATAGTTATCCCACAGGTAAGTGAATGATTTATTATCGCTCTTGTAACGTGAAGTTTCTTCCGTCGGAATAGGCTTCCAGTTATATTTCGGCGTGAAGTTATCGATGAACCAGAATTTGGCATCGTAACCGAAAGTACTCTTGAATTTCAGCCATTTGGTAAAAGTCAGTTCCGCCGTCAGGTTGGCAAGGAAGTTATAACCTTTCGTCTGGCTTTTGTTCAGTTGCGTAGGCCCTATCGGGTTGCGGATGCTACCGTACCATTCCGAATTACCTTCCGGCCCACTCCATGAACCGTCTTCATTCTTCACCGGAAGAACGGGAAGAGCTTTCAGTGCATCACCGATATTATAGCTGCCCGAATCCTTCGTATCAGTGCTGAAAGTGATATTATTGGAGAACTTCAACCACTTCAGCACTTGTGCGTCGCTATTGGACTGAAACGTAAAACGGCGATAGTTTACACTGCGCACCGTACCCGACTGATCGAGAAAACCACCGGACACATAATAATGAGACTTCTCATTTCCTCCGGAATAACTTACCGTATAGTTCTGCATCACACCCGTGCGCAGCAATTCGTCCATCCAGTCGGTACCTGCACCCAATTCCGAAGGATTTGCCCAATTCGGGTTCGGGTTGCGACCGCTGTTCACCATCATATCATTACTCAAATCGGCATACTGGCTTGCGTTCAGCAAAGAAGGAATGTTCGTGGCATTCTGGAAAGCACAATTAGCCGATATCGATAATTTGCCTTTCCCTTCCGTTCCGCGCTTGGTGGTGATCATCACTACCCCATTGGCTCCACGCGAACCGTAAATGGCTGTAGCCGATGCGTCTTTCAATACGTCCAGGCGTTCCACATCCGCCATGTTCAGTGAAGACAGACCCAGGTCGGTGGGCACACCGTCAATCACCACCAGCGGATCGCAGTTGTTAATGGAACCCAGACCACGAATCTTGATAGATACATTGTCACCGGGCTTTCCGGCATCCACTACCTGCACACCGGAGATGCGGCCCTGAATGGCTTGTCCCAGGTTAGAGACGGGAGCATCTTTGATGTCCTTGCTTCCCAAAGAGGAAACAGCACCGGTAAGGTCACTTTTCTTCATGGTTCCATAACCGATAACCACTACTTCGTCCAGCATTTCACTGTCTTCCGAGAGTGTTACCATAATCTGTTTCTGTCCTTTCACGGGAACTTCCAAAGACTTATAGCCCACGAATGAAACTACTATAACGGCATCCGAAGGCACATTCAGCGAGAAATCGCCATCAATACCCGTTATCGTACCGTTCGTTGTGTTCTTCTGCACCACACTGGCACCGATAACGGTTTCTCCGGTCTGGTCTTTCACTACACCTTGTACTGTGATTTGCTGTGCGAACATGCACATCGGAAGTAACATTCCTATCAGACAAACCATGATTCGAAGCCTGATCGGCATTTTGTACTTTTGCATAATATAAGAGTTTAAAGTTAGTAATAAAAATATAGATTCACATGCATTTGTCCCCTCTGTGAAGGAACAATGCAAATGTATCTGATAAGAGGAAGCAATAAGGGGGAAAAGAGTGAAAAAGTAGTAGTTTTAGGCGTTTTATAAGATATAAAACACTAATAATCAATGCTATCAAGAAGATACATTGTTCCAAAAAAGTAGTAAAAATATAAGCGTAAAAAAGACACTTATATGCCTTAAAAGTGTGGTTTTAGTCTCTCGACTTACCTATTTTCATTACTTCCTGTTCCAGTTGGTCACGGTCGCCCGCAGCTTTATTACGAACTTTGGTACGGTAATTATAAATGGTAGTCACAGAATAGCGCAGGAATTGGGCAATCTTCACACTGTCGGTAATTCCCAAACGGATAAGGGCGAAGATACGCAGTTCGGTACTCATTCGTTCGTTGGCCTTGGGGTAAATCTGCTCCCCTTCGGCAAGCAGGGTGTTGAAGTCTTCTACAAAAGTGGGAAACAGTTGCAAGAAGGTATTATCAAAATTGGCATAAAATTCTTTCAGTTCCTCTTCTATAAACTTGGAAGATTTGATGTTTTTGTATAGCTCATCTACCTTGCCCGTAGCGGCTATCTTGCCCAGTGAACGCCGATAGTTATCCATCTTTTCCAGATATACGGAACACTGGTCCATATAGCGACCGATGTATTCCTCTTTCAGGTAGGAGTTTTCGGCAATGATGTGGTTGGCTTCTTTCAGTTGCAGATTGTAGCGGTGGAGTTCTTCATTCAATTCTTTCAGACGCTTGTTGGCATCTATCACTTCGTGGCGTGCGGCCGCTACGCGTTTCATCTGCTTATACACATAGAAGATGGCAATCAGCAGGAAGATGGACAGCAAGCTGATAGAGACTAACGCCCATTTCATTTGTTCCTGTTGCTTTTCGGCCTTTTGCTGGTAAGTGTCGTTGATGAGGGGGAAGATTTGCAGGATTTCCAGAATACGCAATCGGGCGTTGCAGAATACGGCATCGTCCATACACAATTTCAGATACGAATAAGCACGGTCTATGTCTCCTTCCTGATAGAGCAACACAGCCAGTTTCCTCAAAGAAATATATTCGCGCACTGCGGACTTCATGTCTGCAATGGAGGAAAGAATCAAATACTCCTTCTCTTTTTCTGTGTCTTCTTTCAGGCGGTATGATTCTGATAAAGTGTAGGCACAGATTGCCACATCGTGCACATTGTCTATCTGTCCCGCCAGGTAGTCGGTCAATAACTGGATGGCTTTATCGAATTCGCCCCGCACATTGTGCTGGTCGGACTGAATCAGCGTGTACACCAGAAGATTGTCTTTGTTGACCAATAGCAGGGAATCACGGTATCTATCCGTTATCTCGGCATAGAGTTTTTTCTCCTGTTCCGTAACGGCGTAATCGGCCATGAGGCCATAGACGGTGCGGTAAATATGGTAATAATACGGGTGCAGGTCATCCGGTAGATGATTGATTTGTACGTTGTGCATCAGGTCGACTGCTTCTTTATACATGCCTGCTGTGCCCATAATCTCGGCAGTGTTCATGAGGGCGTTGTCTTGATGTTCCTTGTTTTTCATTCGCAGGGCTACCTGATATCTCTCGCGTGAGATGTAGAGCGAAGAGTCAGTGTTGTAGGAACGGTATTCATCCAGATATTCCCCCAACAGGGTAAAGCGGTTTTCGTCAGAAATGCGTTGTCTCAAGGCTTGTCTCAGGTCGTTCAGCTTCTTTTCTTTTTGCTCGATGTATACAGGGCGGTTTTGAATTACATGGTCCAGTTGGGATAAAAGGGAGTCTACAACATTGTTGGCGGCATGGAGCTGACACATACATACACAACATAATAGATATAAGGATGTGACTATTTTCTTCATCTGAGTTTCGATTGGTTAAAGGTTACTTCTACAAGAAGTTCTATGCAAAAATAAGTAAAATTTAATAGAATCCCATGCGGATAGCACTTAAATCACAATATCTTTAAAGTAAAGACGATAGTTTTTTAAAGAATGGAGATGCTTACATGTGCATGTTAGTAATATTGACATGTGCATGTAGATAAGGTCAACATGTGTATGTAGACATTGCTAACATGTACATGTAAGTAAGTGTATTCTTTAAAAACGGAGACGAAGAAGATATAATTCATATTATATCATCTATATTTATTTGATAGTTCTTGTCTATTAGAATATAATTATACTTTCTTGATATACATTGTTCCAAATTATACCTATTGGTTTTACTTACATCCTCAAAGTAATGTTGTAAACAACTATTTTTATTGAGCTACTCCCCGCTTCTTTACATTCATTTATAGTTCCGTATTTATTTCTTCAAAATCAGCATGATTAATCGCTGGAAGTAAAACTTCTAATATATCTTTTGTCCTTATTTTCAGGCTACAAGTATTTTCACATGGATGACAGCCTATATAATCTGCCAGGATAACGTCTTTATCAATTAATAACTTAACCTTATTCTCTTTGTCATAAATAAGTCCGAGAATACTTACAGCTCCGGGTGTTGTAAAAAGGAGTGTTTCCATATCTTCATCAGAAGCAAAAGAAAGGTGTGAACTTCCTATTTGCTTTGCAATACTTTTGGCTGATAGTTTTTTATTTCCCGAAAGTAGAAGCAAAAAGTACTCTTTCTGTTTGTTGACCAAAAACAGGTTCTTACAGGGTGAAACACCCAGTTTCTGTGCTATTGTCATACCTTCTTCCATAGTCATAATGGAAGGGTGTTCTAAACGGGTGTAGTCGATACCTAACCTGTCAAGCGTATTGTAGATTTCTTGTTTCATTGGTAACTTTTCATTTTTCGGTCTCTTACTCTTTTTGCTTATATGCACATTCGGTATTTGAGAATATTGCAAATATAGAGAAAGTGTAATTCACCGCAAATAATGAGCTGCACTTTTCTGCACATCATCGAGTTTACTGTTTACAGTTTAAAGCCTTTACTTTTCTTCGGATTACTAACAGCTTACTTTACATGGTAGTGACAAATGGTGTCAATGATTCAGTGATTTGCACCATTATGAATAATATTTCATTCTTTATAATGTTTGCCATACTTCCGTCTGAATATTTTTTGTACCTTAGTAGCATAAAGAAATACCACTTCTTCAAGTGGACTATATCTAATTGAAAATACGACAAGCAATATGAAAAATACTGTCATTATTATATTATTCGCTATGTCTTTGCTATCGTCTTGTACCATTCGGCAGGACTACAACCAGCAATTACTTAAGGCAGACTCACTTATGCAGTTGCGTCCGGATAGTGCCTTGAATATTCTTAAAAGCATGTCATCTGAAAAACTTTCTACACGAGCTGATAATGCATACTATGCATTGCTGCTGACGCAAGCGCAAGATAAAAACTTCGTTGTACAGAAGGATGATTCATTGATACAGATAGCAGTTCACTATTATGATTCTATTGGAGATACAAAGATGCAAGCAAAGGCGCATTATTATTGGGGATGTGTATATAGGGACATGAATCAGCAGGCAGAAGCAATCAGAGAATTTTTTATTGCTGCGCCTTTAACGGAAAAATCTAAAGAAAAGAGACAATTAGGGTTGATATATAATAATATAGGATGTATTTATAATATACAGGAATTCAATGAAAAGGCAGATTCCATCTATCAATTAGTGGAGGTTATTGCCGAAGAATTAAAAGATACGATTCTTTGGGTTGAAGCTCTGTCTAAGCAAGGTTCTATTGCTTTAGCAGAAGGAAATAATTACTTCCCAATTGTCGAACAGAAATTGTCAGATGCTTTTAGGATAGCAGATAAAGTAGGTCATAATGGACTAAAAGCCGATATATCAGCTTCGTTAAGCCATTTATATAGTCGAATGAATTTGGGAGAAAAAGCTTTGTATTACGCAAAACTAAATCTTTCCTTGCGGAGAGATGCTACACGAGCTTATCGTACTTTCCTCATTTTAGGGGACGCTTATTATAAATGTGGACAATATGATTCCGCAACTTTCTATCTTAATAAAAGTTTGATAGGTAAAGACTATGGAAGAAAGGCAGATGCCTACATGCGTTTAGCGGACATCGCAATGATTCAGGGAGATAATGCTTTATCCATAGAACTGGAAAGAAGCAGTTCTGCATATAAAGACAGTTTATACCAACTTCGCCGGAGAGTAGTTACCAATAAAATAATTAAAGCGGAAACTGATGCGCAGACAATGCTTCAGAAATTATATTATAAAGGACGCTTAAACACATACTTATATGGTTTTATGCTGATAACGATAATAATTATCGCAATTGCTCTTATTATATATAAACAGTATCAAAGAAAAAATGATTCATTGCAAAAGGACAAACTACAATTAGAAAAAGTAAACCAAACTTTGAATCTATATTATACCAATCTACAAACTGATATAAATCAAAAGGATCTTGAGATTGTAAACCTGAGAGAAGAATTGGCTTCGCATCAAGTCAATGAAAAACAAAGAAAAAAACTACAGGCAGAACTAGACGAAATGGTTTTGAAACGAAAGGCTTTAGCAAAAGAAGCTTTCCTACACTCGCCACTTTATGAAAAAATGCAGGCCATCATCAAAGATTATCAGGATCAAGATACATCCGATAAAGAAATAAGCGATCAAGAATGGCAGGAGTTTGTAGCCGAAATGGATGTGGAATGGAATAATGCCATAACAGAGCTTTGTGCAAAATATCAATTATCTAAAGAAGAACTCCATCTGGTATGTTTAAGTTTGGTGGAATTCCCATTCTCCCATTTAGAATATTTATTGCATCTCTCCAGAGCAACACTTTATCGAAAGAGAAATGCTCTACTTAAGCGAATTGATACTAAACAGGACTGTGAATTTGAAGAAATTCTGCAAAAAATTAGGTAGTGAGACACTTGTGAGACACTTTGTTTGTGTAGGCTTTTGTAATTTAGCAACATAAAACAAAAGTCTGATATATATGAAAAAGGTATCATTTATTTTATTATCGTTATTGATCTTATCTATTTCTGTAAACGCACAATTTGCTTTTAGCAGTACGAAAATAATGCTAACACAGAAAGATGGTGATAGAGATATAAGTGGGCAAGAAGGTGATATAACCCCAGAAAATGCTCCTAAGGCTCGTAGTAGTGTTTCCCAACCTATATGTGCTTCCTTATATAATAAGGTAGTAACAATTGATTTTCAAACAGTATTCTCTACTGTTACAGTCAATACTACTAATGAAACTACCGGAGAGATAGTCTCTTCAGAGTTGTTCATCAATCCAACAAGCCTTTCTATTGACTTAAACGGAAAAGATACCGGAGATTATATGGTAGAAATTATTTCTAATGAAATATCATTGGAAGGACATTTCTCTTTATAATATGTAAGGGTGAGCAGGAGTACTGTACACTGTTTGCTCAATACTCTGTTAGGAGATAGCATACGAGGTATCAGTCGATGGACAGGTATAGTTTTGTTCGGAGAGTCTGCTGAAAGGGTGTCAAATTAGTATGAAAAGTATAATAGAAAATCTATTCTTCTATGTACTGTCTTTCTGCCGTTATTAAGTTTTACAGTTTGATTCTCTAACGTAGATTTTACTAAATAGGTATTGTGCCAATGAATAGCATGATAGCCCAAGCTTATCGCCAATTTATACCTTATTAATCTTAAAATAGCCAGGCTCGGAAAGGAGGAAAAATAGTCTACTATGAATTTATCATTAATTATTAAACATATAATAGATGAGTATGAATAAATATTTACTACTTTTCGTCTTATTCTGCTGTATTGGAACTTTATATGGACAGAATGTGGTTAAGTACAGTTACGATAACGCAGGAAATCGTACAAAGAGAGAAATAGTATTCACTAGAAGTGAAGCTATGGAGGATGAAGAAAATGTTAAATCATTTTCTGAAATGGTATCTGAACATGAAATTCAAATTTATCCCAATCCTACTGAAGGAGACTTGAATGTCAGTATTTCGAATATCAGCAATGATAATCAAGCAGCAATTACCTTATATGATATTAGCGGTAGATTACTAAAAAAGGAAGATGCAACTACTGGACGGGTAAATATTGATATTAGTGGTGTGGCCAATGGTATTTATATTATGCAAATAATGATTGATGAAAAAGTTACCACTTGGAAAATTATCAAAAAATAAGTCTCTTAACTAAACACTTTTTGTTATGAAAAGACATTATCAAATATTACTATTCCTGATACTAATGTTATCTGGTAGTAGCGTTTTTGTTTATGCAACAAATTCATTTATTGATCTCCCAACCTTTCATTGGAACAAGGCTAATAATTATTCTCTAGCTGTTAGTGTCTCCCCTGTTATTTATCAAGAAGTTCCAGATCCGTATCGTTCACTTAATACGTCTTTGAAAGTTGGAAGAATAGAAGGGGTCGCAGATGTATCTTCATCTGGTGCAGCTACCTATCAAATTCCTATTAAAGTACTTGATGGTACTAATCAAATGCAACCACAAATATCTGTAATTTATAATAGTCAGTCAAGTAATGGATTAATGGGATATGGATGGAATCTAAGTGCTACATCTATTATTACACGAGTTGGGAAAAATTATTATTATGACGGAGAGTCTGATGAACTAAAATTTAATACATCTGATAATCTGATGTTGGATGGAAAAAGATTAATGTTAACATCTGGAAATAATTTTACCATAGGTTCCCTTTATGCCCCAGAAGTTGAAGATTATAGTATAGTCGAATATATGACTATAAATACAAGGGATGCTTTTAGGGTAAAAACTAAAGATGGATTGGTATATGAATACGGAACAAATAGTGATTCATACATTCGGGCTCAAAATAATACTAATGCGCTCTACTGGCTTCTATCTAAAGTAACTGACCGCTATGGGAATTATATGCTCTATCACTATGAAACTAATACAAATACTGGCGAATTTTATTTGTCAAGTATCGAGTATACAGGTAATTCTACTGCCAATATAAGTCCATATAATCGTATTGAATTTACATATAATACACGAGATGATGTTATAGACTCTTATGCTGCTGGTAATATTATTAGCCAAAAAGTACTATTGACCAGTATAAAATGCGTAAATAGTGGAGTTGCCATCAGTGAATATAAGTTTAAATATATATTTGACCATTATTATTCTAAGCTAAGTGAAATAGAAGAATACGGTTTAAACGGATCCAAATATAATTCGACCATTATTAATTGGGGAGATTACTATAGTGAGTATTCTAAAAACGCTAACGAGTATTTCTCCTATGTTAATACAAGTCGTGAAGGAATTTACCCTAATTTTGAGGATTTCAATGGAGATGGCCTGGCAGATATGATGACCTATCCAACTAAAACTCCATCTTCGTACTATAATTCTTCTGATAATGCTGTTTTATATTTGGCCTATTCAATGTATGGCAATGTTTCGTTTTCTAAAAAATGCTCAATTCCATTAATCAAAGATTTTCTTGGGCTTATTTATGCTGATTTGAATGGTGATGGAAAATTAGATGTAATACGCCTACATAAGGCTGGAAACAATAATTATCGATTTGAATATTTTATATTCAATGGTGAGTCTTTTACAAACTCTGGTGGGTTCAATAATAGTGACTCTAGAATTATGGTTGGTGACTTCAATGGAGATGGAAAAATGGAACTCCTCACAAGAGATATCAAAGTATATAATGAAAATGCTTCAGTTATTGCTTCCGGTGGCATTGATAACTGGGGAAGTGAATATGTTTATTGTTACCCTAATAATAACTATATAGTTGATTTCAATGGAGATGGGAAATCTGATGTACTAGCCATGAATGGTAGTAGTTCATGGGTTTACACATTGAGCGGCAGTACGTTTACCAGATTGACATCATTTAATAGTACCGGACTCAGGAACTGGAGTTTCAATTATTTCGGAGATTTCAATGGAGATGGTAAAACAGATGTTTTATGTCAAAACTCAAGCAATGTGTCTGACGTTTCACTTTATCTATCAACAGGACGATCGTTTATAAAAAAAACAATATCGAATCATGATATTGAGGCTAAAATTATAGTAGGTGATTGTAATAAGGATGGAAGAGATGAAATTATACATTTGGATCCCCCTTCAGGAAACAGTAAATTGCGTATAAAGGTAGGCACTTTTAATGGAACCGAGTTTGATAATGAATACTATACTTCAACATTAATGGATTATAGTAATATTAGAGAAAATATCGAAACCGGCCAAGTGAATATTGCTGTTAAAGATTTCGATGGTGATGGGCGCGTTGAATTCATATTATCAGCTTATGCTGATATGAATTTGATTTTTGCATTTAATGATAAACAACACCTACTAGTTGAAGATATAACAGATGGTTATAACAAACAAATTAGCTTTCAATATGTACCGATAACAGAAAGTGGATATTATACTGAAACAGATGCATCCGTTACTTTTCCAGTAGTAAAAGCGCGGATACCCTTGTATGTCGTTAGTTCTAAAAATACTAATGCAGGTAATTATTCTCAAGCATTAAATTATAATTATAAGGATATTTGTGTACATAGGCAAGGGAAAGGCATGTTATGTTTCAAAAACATTGAAGAAACGGATTATAATAAAAAGATGAAGACTATTAGCTCGTATACTTATAGTACATCTTGTTTTATTCCTTATTTATATAAGCGAATTGTACAAACGACCAGTGGTACTCCTGTATATGAGATGAGCAATAGATATACTAATTTAGAAAAGGGAAGTAAACGCTATGAATTGCAACTTTTTAGTAATTCAGAATTTGATAGGTTAAGAGGCACGTTTATTGGACAACTATTTTCCAACTACTCATACGGAAATCCTAAAAATATTATAAAAGTTATGGGGAATACTACTGAAACGCAAACCATAGCTTATACCAATGTCGCAACTTCAGATTTAAGATTGCTTGGATTACCACTAAAGAAAACTGTAAAGAAAGCAGAGAGTAAGAAATCTCCTTGGATAGAACAAATAGATATTACTTACGATTCCAAATACAACATAGCAAAAAAGGTTTCTTCAGTTAATACTACATATACCACTTTAGAAGAGAGTTATACTTATGATTCTTTTGGCAATGTTTTGACAAAATCAAGTAAACCGTACACGTCTACGAACCCATTAACTACTAGTTATAAGTACTCCGCAAATGGAAACTTTCTTTCGGAAATGACAAACTCGTATGGATTTAAGACAACTTATGCGTATGATGGACGGGGGAAAATGATTCAGGAAAAAAATCACAAAAATCAGATTACTCTGTATGAATATGATAATATGGGTAATTTAATCAAGACAACGTATCCTGATAATGTGGTTGAAACGAATGATATATCATGGGCACAATCTGCTCCACAAGCTTTGTATTCTGTTGTGAAGTCATCTACTTTAAGTCCTACTACTACTACCTATTATAATATTTTTGATAAGGTTGTTAGAGTAGGAACTACGCAGTTTGACGGTAAGATAGTATATACAGACTCTTATTATGACCGGAACTGCTTATTACAAAAAGAATCTTTACCATTTGTAGGTACTTCGGCAACACTATGGAATACCTATACATATGATGAATTTGACCGTCCGGTGAAGATACAATATGCATCTGGTAAAGAAGATCTCTTCAGTTATGCCGGAACATCCATTACAGAAACCAAAAATGGAATAACAACAACTCGCACAATTAATGATTTGGGTAAACTGACAAAGGTCAGTGATGAATCCGGTAGTATCACCTATAGTTACCTGACCAATGGAAACCCTGATTCTATTCGTATATCGAATGAAATTTATACAACTTTCACCTATGATACGTATGGGAGATTGGTTAATATAGCCGATCCGTCAGCGGGAACAATTACTTATGGATATGACAGTTATGGTAACAGAAGCACGGAAACGGATGCAAGAGGGAAAACTGTTAGTTCAACGTTTGATAAGTTTGGCAAGGTTTTAAAACGGGTTACTCCGGAAACCACATTTACTTATACATATAATTCAGACCAATTGTTGTCTTCTATCTCAGGAACGAACAGTACTTCTTTTACTTATACATATGATGGTTACGGCAATATACTAACGGAAAAAGAAGTAGGGATAGATAGTAAGTGGTTACAGAAAAATTATTCATATATCAATGGAAGAATAACGGGAACAACTTATGTGTCTCAAACAGAAACAATAGCTTCGGAAAATTACACTTATACCAATAACCATCTTAAAACTGTCAAAATAGGAAATGTCCCTATTTGGGATTTACAGGCAATAGATGTTTTCGGCCATCCTACTAAAATTGTAACCGGAAATATAACGCGGAACTATACTTATGATGGGTATGGTTTCCCTACTGGGAGAACGGCCTCGTCAACAGCAAGTGGCACTTTCTTAAATAGTACTTTTGATTTTGAATCGGTTAATGGAAATTTGAATTCTCGCAAAGATGTAACAAGAAACCTCACTGAGAATTTTACATATGACGGTTTGAATCGTTTGACAGGTTATAAAAATGCAACAATTTCTTATAATAGCTTGGGTAATATCATATCAAAAAGCGATGCTGGTACGTTAGGATATGACAAATATAAAGTACAAACTATCACACCGATTAGCGGACTGTCCAATACGCTGTCTAAGCAACAGGATATTACTTATACATCTTTCATGCGCCCCAATTCGATTACAGAAAATGACTATCAAGCTACATTTTCGTATAATGCGGACAACCAGCGTGTAAAGATGCAGATTAAAAAGGGCGGAAATAATTATCTGACACGCTACTATCTTGGGAATGTTTATGAAATTGATAATAAAGTTGGAGAAACCAAAGAAAAGTTGTACTTTGGTGGCAATTATTATGATGCTTATGCGGTCTACGTCAAACAGAATGGTGTCTGGCAACTGAATTACATTTGTCGGGACTATCTGGGAAGCATTACTCACGTCACAAATAGCACAGGCGCTTTACTGGCTGAATATAGTTATGATGCATGGGGAAGGCTGCGTAATCCGGTAAATCAATCGGTTTATGCGCCAGAAACGGAACCCGAACTTATGTTAGGACGTGGATATACCGGTCATGAACATTTGGCGGTCTTTGGTTTAGTTAATATGAATGCCCGGTTATATGATCCGATTCTTGGGCGTTTTCTTTCTCCAGATCCATACGTACAGTTACCTGATAATCTACAAGGATTTAATCGCTATACATATGGCATGAATAATCCATTATGCTATGTAGATAAGAATGGTGAATTCTGGTGGCTCGTAGCTGCTGCTGTAGTTGGAGGAATCATAAATGTCGCAACGAATTGGAATAATATAGATAATTTCTGGCAAGGGCTGGGATATTTTGGTGTTGGCGCCGCTGCTGGTGCTCTTGGATATGCAACAGGTGGAGCTGTAACTGGTGTTTTAGAAGGTTTAGCCGGAGTCGCAGGAGGTGCCACTATTGGAATGGTGGCAGGAGCAACATCTGGTTTTGTACTTGGAGGTGGTAATGCGATTATGGCTGGGGGTAATTTTACGGATTTCATGACAGGTGCAACAACAGGGATGTTTGTGGGAGCGACAACAGGTTTGGTAACAGGAGGAATAACCGGAGGAGCAATTTCTTATTTCCAAGGGAAAAATGTGTGGACTGGAGCAGATATCGCAACTGGCCGGAATCCGTTCTCTCTCAAAAATGAACCTATTAAAAGTACAAGTCACTCGCGTCCAGCAGGTAGTAAGCCAAGTCCTTTACCAGCTTCTTCATCCCCTGAGACATTACCACAAAATGAGGTCAGTAGCTATTCGGTAACCACCTATGAAAGAAATATCCCTAACCCCATGATGGAGGGTAAAGAGTTAATAACAACGAAATTGCAAATAAAAGGATATGATAGTAGGCTTATAGGGCAAAATGATGTATATCATAATTTTCCACATTCCTTTGACGAGCAAATTATTAATAGCGGATGGGTATATGGAAGCTATGGCAATAGCACTATGATGGTAGCACCAGGAACAATAAATGGTGTGAATGGCATATATACTTTGGGTATAAACAATAGTACAGGAATAATATATCATAGAACATTTTATGATTGGAATAGTTTTATGAAGCTCTTCAAGTTTCCAATAATGCCTTATTAGTTTTGCAAATGAACCAGCTACGGATTTTTCATTTTAGGTAAATATGTTCTAACTCTTGCTTTTGAAATATTGTATCATAAAAAATCCGTAGTGGGTTTTGTGATAGTAAGCAACAAAATAAATTGTATAATTATTTTTAGTAATTGAATGAAAAATATAATCTTTTATAATTCGGAAAGAGTACCAATTATGCAATGGTATAATTTCCTCTTGGTCGATAGAGGAAAGGAAGATATCCTGACTTTTGACGTAAAAATTCAGAAATCAATTTTTACTGTAGCTGCAACATATAATACTAATCAGAAGGATTTACTTGCCCTGAAGAACCATATCAATTTGTTGTATCAGCAACGTATTCATAAGATTGTATATTCTTCCTTGAACGAGCGGCTAAGGGTTGAATTGGAATGGGAGAATATGGGACATATCAAACAAAAGTTTGTGATTGTTGAAGAACAAACTGGTAGTTGTTTGGAAGTCGGATGCCTTTTTGATCAGACATTTTTGCCTGAGCTGGAGGCTGATATGGATGATGTGCTTATTGAAATAAAAAAACTTAAGAAAATGCCATGAATGAAATTCTTGTAAGAAATGAAGACGATTCTTTTTTTATCCGCTTTTATGATTTTGAACGTAGTGTGAGTGTTGATTATCTTCAGTTTAGTCTTGAACTTATAAGTTCTATTTTTAAAGTTTCAACAGTTTGCAATGTTAGCATAGAGGAACTTCTTTTATTTAAGAGGGATTTGGACTTAATGCTTCGTAAGAGCCATAAAGAATTTTCCTTTACCCCGTTAGGCGAATTCTTCAGTCTTAGGTTCCAGATGAAAGAAAAAGAAATGATCCATTTGAATGGTTGTATTTCTGATACTCAAATGCCTCAAAGCTACTTAACTTTTCACAATATTATTTGCGTTGATTATTTGTCGGTAATACTAATGCAAATAGAAAACATAATGGATAATCTGAAATAGAACATTAGATAAAATGAAGAGTTTGTTTGTGACAAAATTATTGGTTGTATTGTTTTAATTTTTCATATAACAATATTAAGGCACTAGAATTAAGTACAATTTTTAATGAAAGAACAAAAAAAGAAAATACAGTTATTATTGGAAGAACATTTTTCCCAATATGGGTTCAAGAGAAAGAAGCTCAATAATTATATACGCATTAAAGATGGTAATGTAATACAAGATATTGGCTTTACTACGACAACTCATGGTGAGAGACATGTAATCTATCTGAATCCTGTTTTAGGAGTTATTTACAAGGATGTGGATGAGATAATGGTACAGCTTAGAGAAGGAACTAATAGTTGTCTTGAAATGTATACCCCCATGATTTCACTTCCCATCGGCTATCTTATGCCTGATAACGATTTCAAAGAATGGAAATTCACCATAGATAAAGATGTTAATGAAGATGTTGATAACATGGCAAGAGCTATTATAAACTATGGTTTACCCTATCTTGAAGAATTGTCAAATATGGACCAGGTGATTCACGGGCTTGTAGCTTCGCAGTATTCGTATATCGGAGAAGCAAAAGATTATATTTTACCTGTATTGTACTATTTGCATGGGAACAGTGAACAAGCATTGAAAACAGTAGAGGAGTCCATAAAAAAACGCTCTAAAGATATAAATATAGATGAATACAGGGTAATGCAAACAATATATGGTGAGGATGCTATACAAATTCCATCTAATAAAGCTTTAGATTCTTATATGCCATTTGTTGAGAAGTTCAAGCAACTTTTGAAACAAAAAAAGTAATCTTAGAGCCTGTTTAAATTTTGTTCGAAAGGAGCTATCTCAAAAGTAGGATAGCCCCTTTTCCACCTAAACATGTAGAAGGTCTGACACATATTTGGTTACGAAAAACAAATAAGAAAGAAAAATATCAAGGAGTTTATACGGTTGGTAGTGGTGTTCGCCTCATTACCCTATATCCTTTCCCGAAAAGCAATCAACTTATTCTTGGGAAAGAAAGGCCTACCCATAAATTACTGACATGGTATAAGGGTTATGCTTCCGAACCTCAAAAAGAAAAAGATAATTGGTATATTGAATTTACAGAAGAAAGTGCAAGAAGGTATTATTTGGAACGTTTGCTATTGCACGAGATTGGACATTATGTTAACGAGACATTGGTTCGTAATAAGACAGCCAGATATAAATCAGAGAATAGCGCTGATAATTATGCTTTTAATATGAAAATAGATATATAAACAGAAGTAATTAAAATATGGAGCAAAATCTTCAAACCGACGATAAAAACAGGAAGGAATACCCACTTACTGATATAGTGAAACTTGACGCCACCCTCAATGAGATACTACAGAAAGTGCCATCTACAGCAGAGATATTGGTTTATAAGCAACAAAATTTCAACATCAATACCCAATGGAAAGATTGGGCTTTAGAGATGTTGATGGCCGGATATGAGACGGAAAATCTTTTTATATTAGCTGGTGAAGACATCCATTGCAATCCTTTTGAATTTACAGAATTAACAGATAAGATTTTCGAGGAACTGCATCTTAATGAAATCGACGCAAATTCTATCATTATATTATATAGCTTATTCATTGTAAAATCAGTAATACAATCTCCTGATAAGAATAAAGTGTCTGCTGCTTTGAATAAACTTGAACAAGAATGTATAAATAATGAGTACAACACCTTCTTATACGATTTTTATTTGTTATCTAATGCCATAGACGAGTTGAAAGCATTAGGGGAGCAATGGTATTGGAATGATGCATCTTTAACAAAAGAGAATTGGTATGAATATACTCTCAGGTTCTTCAAACTGTGGATAGAAAATCCTGATCCTAAATATAAAATTCTACGAGAGAATAATTGCAATGCATCTCTCCCCAAAAAGAAAAATATATTCAGCAGACTTATTTCGTATTTAAAACGAAAATAAGAGATATAAAAAGATAACCGGATACTTAGAATTGTGAGAGATATTATATAACTCTGATTTTAAGCCTCTCGAATTCGAGGGGTTTAGAAAAAAGCAAAACCAACGACCACAACAAACAAAAAATACCCATCCATGCATACAGGTTAATTAAATACAGCCTAAACAAATTACAATATAAATCTTTTCAATATCAGAATATAGCCCTACCTTTACGCAAAAATATTATTATGGCAAGATTAATGATATTAATCATTAACGTAAATAATGAAGATTATTTATGCCTTACAGATAGCCTAAAAGGTCAAAGGTGATCTTTTTATTTTCGACCAACTAAGAAATAGAAATACATCAGAATATCTTGGTATATGGGAGAAACTTTATATTTCTAATTATGGCGAATTCACCATAATTAGAAATCAATCTTAAAGTCAGCAAGTATTCTTGAGAATATAAACAATAAAAAGTTACTAAATAAGATGGAACAACAAATTCAACTCAACGACCACAACAAACAGGAATATCCTCCTATGCACACCTGCGAGCATATAGTTAACCGTACCATGATGAATCTTTTCAGTTGTGGACGGTCAGTATCCGCACATATAGAGAGAAAGAAAAGTAAGCTGGACTATGCTTTGGAAACTGCTCCTACCGAAGAAGATGTAAAACGACTGGAAGAAGCTGTAAATGCAGTGATTGCGCAAGGATTGGATGTTACCACAGAATTCATCACGCAGGAAGAAGCACAAGGACGCTTTGACTTGAAACGACTGCCTGAAGATGCTTCGGAAACTGTACGCATAGTGAAAGTAGGCAATTATGACGAATGTCTTTGTTTGGGAACGCACGTAAAAAATACCTCTGAAGTAGGAACCTTCAAAGTCATCAGCCACGACTGGAATGAAGAAGCCAAACGATGGAGAATGCGTTTCAAACTGCAATAATATCATTTTAAAAGGCACATATATGAAGAAAATCATCTTATCCATCTTTATTATGATGGGACTGGCAAATCTCTCACATGCCCAACAAGGATATCAAAATCCAATCATTCCGGGCTTCCATCCGGACCCGAGTGTTTGCCGTGTTAGCGAAGACTATTATCTGGTCAACAGCAGTTTCTGTTATTTCCCCGGAGTACCCCTGTTTCATAGTAAGGATTTGGTCAACTGGGAACAGATAGGGAATTGCCTGACACGGGAATCACAGGTAAAGTTAACCAATGCCGGCACATGGGGCGGAATCTATGCCCCTACCATCCGATACAATAAGGGAGTGTTTTACATGATTACCACCAATGTTTCGGACAAGGGGAATTTCCTGGTTCACACCACTGACCCACGTGGTGAATGGTCAGAACCTGTTTGGATAAAGCAAGGAGGTATTGATCCATCCCTTTATTTTGAAGATGGAAAGTGCTATTTGGTCAGTAATCCGGATGTAGGCATCTACCTGTGCGAAATTAATCCGATGACCGGAGAACAGTTAAGCGAATCCAAACGTATCTGGAACGGTACGGGCGGACGCCATCCGGAAGGGCCACATATTTATAAGAAAGATGGTTGGTATTATCTGCTGATTTCCGAAGGAGGTACTGAATATGGGCATAAGGTAACCATTGCCCGTAGCCGGGATATTGACGGCCCGTATGAAAGTAATCCCGCCAACCCAATCCTGACACACATAAACAAAAACGCACAGAACAGTCCGATACAGGGAACCGGTCATGCCGATCTGATAGAAGCCCACGATGGTTCGTGGTGGATGGTATGTCTCGCATTCCGTCCGCAAACCGGCTCGCATCATCTGCTGGGGCGCGAAACGTTTATCGCACCTGTACGATGGGATAAGAATGCCTGGCCTGTGGTAAACGGAGATGGAAGCATAGCCTTACAGATGGATGTCCCCACCCTTCCACAGCAGCCTTTTGAATCGAAAACTCCCCACACTACCTTCAACACCGAGAAACTGGGACCGGAATGGATCTATCTGCGCAATCCCAAACAGGAGAACTATATCCTGAACGGTAAGACACTCCGATTGAAAGCAACTCCCGTCAATCTGAACAGTATGGACTCTCCCACTTTCATCGGCCGCAGACAGCAACATATCGACTTCACAGCCGGAACATCCGTTGAACTACAGAAAGGGCAACCGCAGGACGAAGCCGGAATTACGGTATTCATGGAGAATCATTCGCACTATGATCTTTTTGTAAGGCAGGATGCCAAAGGACAGCAGTCTATCGTCCTAAGATATCAGTTGGGAGAACTGAAACATATAGAAAAGGAAATCAATATCCCTCAAGGAAAAGTGCAGCTTCAGGTCAAAGGGAATAATGAGTTCTATTCATTCGGCTATTCCACCACCGGAAATAAGTTCCAGGAAATAGCCAAGATGAATACGCGCTATCTCAGTACCGAAACTGCCGGCGGATTTACCGGTATCATATTGGGCTTGTATGCCGTATCTGCTTTTTCAAAGGCACAGGCTGACTTTGATTATTTCGACTATCAGGGAAACGAATAAGCCGGAGGCGAAACATTTCACATTCATAGTATTCGAAAGCAATTTTATATAATAAATGTACAAAACGGCATAAAACAAGTAATTTTGTCAGAACTTTAGTGACATTTTGTTAATCAGCGAAACTAAAATCAATTGGCATACGTTTTGCGATTATGTTTGTGAACAACGGTTCAGGAACTGCATGGGAGTGATTAAGAAACGGCTCCCGAAAGCAGTCCAAGACCGGAAGTTCAGAACTAACCGAATGTTTAACTTAAAGGATAGGAGACTAAAATTATGATGCCTGTTAGAAGAACTCAAAATTGGTTACCAAGTATCTTCAATGATTTCTTTGATAACGAATGGATGGAAAAAGCCAATGCAACCGCTCCGGCTATCAACGTGCTGGAAACGGAAAAGGAGTACAAAGTAGAATTGGCTGCTCCGGGAATGACCAAAGATGACTTCAACGTTCATATCGACGAAGACAACAATTTGGTTATCAGCATGGAAAAGAAGACTGAAAACAAGGAGGAAAAGAAAGACGGTCGCTATCTGCGTCGCGAATTCTCATACTCTAAGTTCCAACAGACCATGATATTGCCGGACAATGTGGACAAGGAAAAGATTGCAGCACAAGTAGAAAATGGCGTGCTGAACATCAATCTGCCGAAGTTCTCAGCCGAAGAAAAACAGAAGAATAAGAAATCCATTGAAGTGAAATAAGGTTTCCGGTGAACCCAACAGATGTATTAACCAGAACGGGCAACTTCTCGCAAGAGAGGTTGCCCGTTCTTTTTATATCTCCGGATGTATTTATTTTGCCTTACGCGTTCCTTTCAGAAAACGATTGGTCAGCCATTTGCGTACCGGTTCGTCATAGAGCTTCAGACAGGTATAAGCAAGGACGAAAGCTCCGACAAAGGTCAGTATCATATAAGGAAGACCTTCGGTGATGGTCGCATTATGGTTGCATGCCCAGGCCGTATATGTGTATATCAACGGATAATGAGTGATATAAACGGGATATGAGATATCGCCCAGGAACTTACAGATACCTACAGAGCGCTTTCCCGTCACTTTGCCACCGGCTCCCATCGAAACAATGACCGGAAAGATGAAGATAATGCAAAGTGCCTCGTAGAGTCCGTTCATCCAGAAGCCATCTTCACCGCCAATACGGGGAACGGAAAGAACTATCACAATCATCAGGCTACACCACCAGAATGCGCGTTTCTTTACTCGTATAAGCCAGCCTAAGCGTGAAAGCAGCAAGCCTGCAAAGAACGGATAGAGCAAACGGACAAAGCCCACATACTGCTGTTCCCAATTCAATGCCCATCCGCCTACGATATCACCATTAGGCGCTGTAAGACAGAGATGCAAAGTGGCACAGGCTGCCAGAAAAACAAGGATGGACAAGGCAACCTTGTTGAACTTACGAACAAACAGTGCGTACAGGATATTGCCGATATATTCATAATAGAGCGACCATGCCGGCCCGTTCAACGGGTGCATTTCCGTCCACCCGCGAATGTCCCACTTCAAAGGAAGGGGAAGCAACGTACAGCCATAAAGCATGATTATCAGAACTGTTCCGACCGATACGTTATCTATATTGGGAAAACAGGGGGATTTCTGTAAGAAAAAGAAAAGGGCGCCGATAATGCTACCCATAATTACCATAGGATGCAGGCGGATGACACGGCGTTTGAAGAAAGTACCGATACTCATCCGGTTCCAGCGGTCATCATAGGCATAACCGATTACAAAGCCCGAAAGGATAAAGAAGAAGTCGACGGCAAGATAGCCGTGATTAATGATTTGTGCGAGATGGTTGCCACCCGAATGTGCTTCAAGAAGATGGAAGGCTACGACCATAACAGCTGCCACTCCACGTAATCCATCCAGGATTTCATAATGCGGCTTAGAGGCGAGATAAGTTGTCTGCGTGTTCATTAGGATATCAGATATAATTAATTTGGATGCAAAAGTAGGATAAAATGTGGAATAAACCACGCAATTGTACATTGAATTGTACAGTCCTGATTTGGCTTCTCTAATAGTGGAATCGTTAGTTTTGCTATCAAAATACAAAATGACTATCAACTTTAAAAAAGGAAATATGAAAGAAGAGAGAAAAGCAAAGTATGTGACTCCGCAAATAGAGATCATAGAAATGGAAAGTGAGGGTGTAATGGCATTGAGCAATATGCCCGGTGGCAATCCAGGTATGCCTGGTCGAAGCAGTTCCCGAAGATCTACCCAACGCTACAGTTCAAGTAGCATAAGCGAATTGGAAGACTTGATAAACGATATACTAACCTTTGAAAAATAAAACTATGAAAATAAATAATGTGATACCTTTCTTTGCAGTATTCCTGTTGATATTAATGGGATGTACTCAGGATGAAGTTATAAAAGAGGATACTTCCGTCGGGGGAAAAGAAAAAATATCCGTTACCGTTACCCAAGGCGGAGCTATCACCCGTATAAGCCACGAAGATGACGGTGCTAATGGCCTGATACTAAAGTGGACGGCAAACGATGCCTTTAAACTTTATGGCACTATGACTGAGGTCTTTACTACGACAGGACCTACTGATGGTGATGGCAAGATTGCTACTTTCACAGGGAATGCGGTTGAGGATGCCCAGCATGCTTTCTTTCCTGCATCAAAAGCTGAGAAAAGATGGGAGGATTGCCGCTTTAATGTTATAGGGCAGGTTATCGATGCAAGCGTTCCTTTTGCCCATCTGTCCGGTTACAACTTTATGACTGCACAGACTACTGCTTCCGGTACGGAGATTTCGAGAATAAGCTTTAAGCATAAAATAGCTGTTCTGAAGTTTGAGGTAACTCTTCCTGATGGTATTGTTCCTAAATACATCACTCTAAGCACACAGGATGATGCCGGTATAGCCATCTCCCAGAAAGCAAGCGATGAAAGCAATGTCACTACTGCCAAACAGCTTACTGCGGCTATATCCGGTGCCAGTAGCGAAAAATTCACTGCTTACATGGCCATTCTTCCCTCCACATTGAAAGAGAAACTGGCTCTTGCCGTGACAGGCGACGACGGGATGGTTTATAGTTACACGGTTTCTTTCAATGGAGATTTTCCTTATGAGGCAGGTAAGGTTTATAATTCGGAGCTTACTTTTGGGGGAATAGAAGGTGGTTATGGGACTGCTGCTATATTCGATAATGATGTAATAGGCAACACTTGGGATCAGAGTGATAATAAAGGTAGTACGAAAGATAACCCTTACTTGATAGAGAGTGCCGGGCACTTGAAATATTTAATTGAACAAGTAGAAGCGGGAGAACGCTACGTAGATAAGTTCTTTAAATTAACTACTGATATAAAAGTCACGGCTGATACATGGACGCCAATAGGGATTTCATTTGCCAAGCCTTTTAGTGGAAGCTTTGATGGTGGCGGACATACCATAAGCGGCGAATTAAAAGGAAGTTTTTCTGATGATCTACAAAACTTCGGCTTCTTTGGTTGCCTGATATCTGCAAGTAGTATGTTGATAGAAAATATCCATATAGCGGCCAATGTTACATGGTCCTTTGCATACCCAGAAGGAACGATCATTTCATCTTTTGGTGTAGGTGGTGTCATTGGAAATGGACCCACGACGAAAATAACAGTTCACAATTGTACAATGTCAGGAGAAATGAAAATATCAGACGGAAACCTCGCCTATGGCTATTTATGCATAGGCGGCATAATTGGATATTCAGGAGCCCATATGAACAACTGCTCTTCAATAGGAAAAAGTGATGTAAGTTGTAAAGGAAGCATGGTTAATATTGGAGGCATAATAGGAGATAACGGAATACTACAAAGTGAGCATAAGCATTGTATAAATACTTCTTCCATTATACTTTCTAACCCAGAACGTTCAAATACAAATTATGCTATATTAGTAGGTGGAATTGGGGGAACTATGGCCGGAAATGCTTTGGGATGCTGCAATCAAGGCTCCATAACCGGACGTAGCCTCTCTCCAGTGGATGTTGGAGGAATTGCAGGGGAAAGCGCATGGGGGAAATACCATCTCAACCGGAATTTAACAACAGATTTTAATGTTACTTCTAAGGGAACTGTGAGACTTGGATATTTGATAGGAAGACCTCACGGTACAACTACTGTTTATTCCTGCAACGAAAGTGTTGGTGAACAATCCCAATGGATTGGAGGCAATCCCGCCTGGACACCCACTATCGATGATGAAAACGAACATTAACCCCAAACTCTCCTGTCCCAAATAACAGGAAATTCATCAAATTACCGGGAGTTTAGAAAAGAATATGATAACTCCCGGTAATAAACTTCCTTATTATCAGTTTTCTAACATTTTCAAATTATCGTTTTAATAACCCACCCATTTTACTTATATTTGAGACCTATACAAGTATCCTAAACAAAATGAATAAGTATTTTATATTCCCGCTAATCATTCTCGTATCCGGCATAGTAAGCTGCAACAAGCCGCCAGGCAGCGCCCATCCTCCTGCGCAATTCCATGCAGACAGTATTGCCATACTGGCAAAAGCCAATCAGTTCCGGCTGGACAAAGAATATGACAGCGCTATTTCCCTACTCGACTCCGCCTTCTTGCTACCCGTCAAAAGCGACCAACACCCCAACGGACTATCTCCTGACGACGCCCGTCGTCTGATGTCCTACGCAATCAGGCACTTAATGTTCGCATACAATCATTCCCGAAGAATAGCCGAAGGACACGAACACTTCCTCCGGCTCAAGGAAATGAACCACCCGATACTATCCAATCATTGCCAACGCGAGATTTTGGTATGCGACGCACAAATGTTGCAAACCCTCGGCCGCCGTGCCGAAGCCTGCCAACTCCTCGACCAAGCCATGAGCATAAATGAAAATGATGATCCTTCCTGTGAACTCTTTTGCACCATAGCCGCCGGAATCACCTATATGGCCGTCGACTCCACCGAAACACGGGCAGAGCCCACCCTGCTGCGAGCCGCCGAAGCTATGAGAAACGGAGCATACGACGACACCGGACTCTATCCGCAGGCCATGGCCAACCTGGCAAACATCTACATCCGGAAGAATGAGTTCCAGAAAGGTATCAGCCTCTGTCAGGAAGTCATGGAACAAAGCAATAAGTTGCAGAATCCGCGTGGGGCGATGCTCGCCGCAATCAACCTGTGCGGCAATTACACCGAACTAAACTTCTTCGACAGAGCCTTGCATTACAACAATGAAGGACTCCGCCTGTTCCGTGAAGATAACGAGACCTGGGGTATGGCGGCAAGCCTGTACGAAAGGAGAGCCCTGATTTATAAAAGAATGGGCCTCATCGACTCAGCCTTCCTCGCGCTCAACCTTGCCGACAGCTTCTACATCAGAGCCACCAATCCGCGCGGACAAATACGTGTAAAGATGGAAAAGCTGGATGCCAAAGCCCAGTTTCCGGACTCCCTGCCGAAAGTCCTGATGCACTATGAAGAAATAAAAGATAAAGTGCCCGGCTATATGCTGCTGGACTATTACATGGGCTACGGAAATGCCATGTACAGAGCCGAAAAATACCAAGAAGCCATCCCGTTGCTTGAAAAAGCCGTCAGCTTATCCAAAGCCCGCGGAGATATGGAAACCGAAAATCACAACAACCGGTTACTGCTCGACAGCTACCACCGTACCGACAGGATGAAAGCTGCAAAAGAACTGCTCCCCCGCTATAATATGATTATCGACTCTGTAATTCATGGGAAATCCATTCGCGAATCCATAGCCTCGCATATACGTTACGAGACGGAGAAGGTGGAACAGGAAAATAGTCTGCTCACAGCAGGCATAGCCTTACGCAACAGTGTTATCCGCACATATACCATCGGTACAATTGCATCCATCCTCTTTATCCTGCTCCTGGCCACCTGGTTCTGGAACAGACACCGATCTCTGAAATTACATCATCAACTGGACGAAAAGGAACTCGAAATCACCTCCATTCGCCTGGATAAAAAGGAAAAGGAATTGAAAAGAATTCTTGAATCACGCCATGAACTTCATGAACACAACCAGGAACTGCTTCGGCAACTGGCTGAAATACAAACCTCAAACCAATCCGGTAGCGAACTCAACAAGCTTATGGAAACTCTGTCTCCCACCATGCTGACGCCTAAAGAAGAAGCTGAATTCCGTGTCGCCTTCTCCGGCATTTATTCTACGGCACTTATCCGCCTGCGCGATGTGTGTCCCAATATCACCAAGAATGAAGAATTGCTGTGTATGCTCATCCTACTCAATCAAAGCACCGAAGAGATAGCCCGGATATTAGGTATAGCCTCCGCCAGCGTCACCAGGATACGTTATCGGTTAAGGCCGAAACTCAATATCCCGGAGAAAGCTTCGCTGGATGCGGAGATCAAAAGGATTATGAAAGAGTAATCTCAACTACTCTTTCTATAACTCCTCACTGCCCACAAATTAAAGAACACCGCAAAGGTCGTCAATGCTCCCAACTGTGGAAGTAACTCCACAATGCCACCACCCCGCAGGTAAATGGTACGCATCACCTCTACAAAGTATTTCAGCGGATTGAGCGCAGCAATCAGTTGTGCCCACTCCGGCATACTGTGTACGGGAGTGAACAAGCCGCTCATCAGCATCAGTATCAGCATAAAGAACCACATGACGAACATGGCCTGCTGCAACGTAGCGGAATGATTGGAAATCACCAGACCGAATCCGGAGACTACAAACAGGAAGACCACTGCAAAAAGATATATCGTCACAAAATGCCCCACAGGAAGAATGCCATAGAGCAGCCATGCCAAAAAGAAACATATCGTAAGCACAATGAAACCTATCAGCCAATAAGGTATCAGCTTGGCAAGAATAAACGTCAGTTTGGAGACAGGCGTTACATTGATCTGCTCGATAGTGCCCACTTCTTTCTCACCTACCACATTGAGCGCCGGAAGAAAACCGCAAATCATTGTCAGCAACATCACCATCAATGCCGGAACCATAAAGAGCTTGTAGTTCAGGTTCGGGTTATACAGATTCTGCGTTGAAATGCCAATCCGGGGCAATCCCATCCCGGCAGACATTGCCTTTGTCGGTGATTCCGATTGCAACTCACGGGTATAGTCATTAATGATGGAAGACAGGTACGAGCCGCCCAATCCTCCCTTTGTACCGTTCACCGCATTGACGGCAACCAGCAGGCGGGGGCTGTTACCCGTCACCCAGCTCTTCTCAAAATCGCGGGGAATTTCCAGGATAATATCTGCCGAACCGATTTCGATGGAGCGCAATCCTTCATTGTAGGTATCAGGAAGGGCCGTTGTACGGAAATAGGTGGATGCACCGATCTTATCCACAAGGCGGCGCGAAAGGACGCTGTGGTCATTATCCACAATGTTCAGGTTAATGTTCTTTATCTCCAGATTTGCCGCCCAGGGCATCAGTATCATAATCATGCAAGGGAAGATAAGAATCATCTTCGGCAGGAACGAGTTACGGAGCAACTGCTTGAATTCTTTTTCTATCAGAAACTTTATCATACCACCACTCTCCTATTCTAATCGGTTCTTAAACTTCTTGAAACTAATCGTAATCAGCGCAACCGCCATTACAGCAAGAATACTGACTTCCGTCAATACCAGTGAGATATCCACTCCTTCGATCATCAGCTTCCGCACAGCCTGAATGTACCAGCGGGCAGGAAGCACGGCCGAAATACCTTGAAGCAGCAAGGGCATGCTCTCTATGGGGAATATCATACCGGAGAGCAGCATGGTAGGCATCATCAGTATCAATCCCGATGCAAGCATGGCAGCAACCTGCGTCCGCGTCACCGAGGATATCAGCAAGCCCAGAGCCAGGGAAACGAAGATAAAAAGCAGCGATACCACAATCAGCCAGAACAAGCTACCCGCCACAGGAACATCGAGCACATAGACGGACAACAGCAAAATCGTTGTCAGGTTGACAAACGAAAGCACAAAGTAAGGAACCGCCTTGGCAAGAATAATGAATAGCGGCTTCACCGGAGAAACCAACAGTATCTCCATCGTTCCCGTCTCCTTCTCCCGGACAATGGATATGGAAGTCATCATGGCACAAATCAACATCAGGATTAGTCCCATCACGCCCGGCACAAAGTTGTAGGCGCTCTTCATCTGCGGATTATAGAGCAGCTTCACTTCGGGAACAATAGTGGAAACCTGCATTCCCGCCGGAAGCATTTCGCGTCCGGCAGAGGATATGATGTTGGCGGCATAACCGGTCTGTGTGGTTGCCGTATTGGGGTCGGTAGCGTCGGCCACCAACTGTACACAAGCATCTCCGGTATAAACATGATTCGCGAATTGCTCGCTGAAGATGACTGCCAGGTCAATGTCTCCCCGTCTGAAAGACTTCTCAACCTCGTCCGGAGTATTCAGATTCGTGGTGACGGAGAAATATTCACTCGCATCCAGACGGTCGATAATGCGCCGGGTGACAACATCGTTCGACGGGTCGAGAATGGCGACACGGACATTCTTCACTTCCGTGGTTATGGCAAAGCCGAAAAGGATAATCTGCACCACAGGCATACCCAGCAGTATCAGCATGGTTCGCCTGTCACGGAAGATATGGAAGAATTCCTTTCGGACAAAAGCTATAAATTGTTTCATTGTTCTTACTAATTATGTTATGAATCGGCTAATCCGCCGTACGCACCGCCTCCCGTGCCAACTGCTGGAAAACATCATCCATCGTAGCAACCTTAAATTGCCGTTTCAGTTCATCGGGCGTATCGAGAGCACGGATCACGCCATCCACCATGATAGAGATACGGTCGCAATACTCGGCCTCATCCATGAAGTGGGTGGTGACAAAGACAGTGATTCCCCGGTCGGCAGCCTGATAAATAAGCTCCCAGAACTGGCGACGGGTAGCAGGATCCACCCCACCCGTCGGCTCATCCAGAAAGACGATCTTCGGTTCGTGAAAGATGGAAACGGAGAAAGCAAGTTTCTGTTTCCAGCCCAGCGGCAGACTTTTTACCAGCGTATCACGTTCGGCACTCAGCCCGATGCGTTCCAGAAGTTCATCGGTCTTGCGGGCTATTTCATCTTCTGCCATGCCGTAAATCCCGGCAAACAGCCGGATATTCTCCCACACTTTCAGGTCTTCGTAAAGAGAAAACTTCTGGCTCATATAGCCGATATTCTTTTTCACATCCTCCGTCCGGGTGGCAACATCGAAACCGGCTACGCGGGCCGTGCCTCCTGTGGGATGGCTCAATCCGGTAAGCATGCGCATGGCAGTAGTCTTTCCGGCACCGTTGGCACCCAGGAAGCCGAATATCTCGCCACGATGGACTTTGAAAGAGATATGATCCACTGCCGTGAAATTGCCGAAACGTTTGGTGAGCTTATCCACTTCGATGACATACTCATCTTTCTGTTCCACCTTGCCATGTTCCAGCCCCGGCGGACAGAGAATGCTTGCGAACTGGTTCAGAATACGTTCCGGAGTATCTATCCCGTGTATCTGTCCCTCATTGATAAAGGCAATGCGGTCACATTGACGTGCCTCATCAATAATAGGCGTAGAGGCTATGATGGTGATGCCCTGTTCCTTCAACCGGCGAAGCATCCCCCAAAACTCCTTGCGGGAAACAGGGTCTACACCTGTTGTCGGCTCGTCGAGGAAAAGCACATCCGGTTTATGGATAAGCGCACAACTCAACGCCAGTTTCTGCTTCATGCCTCCGGACAAAGCTCCAGCACGGCGTTTGCGGAAAGGCTCTATCTGCTGGTAGATATCCTTCACCAATTCATAATTCTCCTCAATGGTGGTATGGAAAACAGTAGCAAAGAAGTTCAGGTTTTCTTCTACCGTCAAGTCCTGATAGAGGGAGAAGCGTCCCGGCATATAGCCTACGCGACGACGGATTTCTTTATAATCCTTCGCTATATCCAGACCGCACACCGAAGCATTTCCACTATCAGGAAGCAGCAAGGTGGTGAGGATACGGAAAAGAGAAGTCTTCCCCGCCCCGTCAGGCCCGATAATGCCGAACAACTCTCCGGAAGAAACCGTCAAGGAAACACCCTTCAACGCCTCCACCGCCCCATATTTCTTGGTAACGTTATCTACAACAACCGCATGTTCCATAAATTAATCACTAATCACTAACCGTTAATCACTAAACTCCACTCCCCCGTACATGCCTATCTTCAACAGCCCGTCATTGTGCACGGCAATCTTCACGGCATACACCAGATTGGCACGTTCATTCTTAGTCAGGATAGTCTTCGGGGTAAATTCCGAGGTATCCGAAATCCAGGTTACTACGCCCGGATACTGCTTGTGCTCATCAGTGCCGTAATCGGAGAAGACGGTTACTTTCTGTCCCAGCTTTACCTGCGACAGTTGTTCGGAGGTGATGTAAGCACGAAGATACATCTGCTCCGTATCGGCCACTTTGAAAAGCGGAGTGCCCATAGCTGTCAATTCTCCCGCTTCGGCGTACTTTGCCAGTACAGTGCCGGTTATCGGAGAGGTGATGTGGCACTTCTTCAACTGGTCTTCCACCTGTGCCACCTGAATACCGACGGATGAACTTTGCCACGTCAGGCTCTGGTGACTGTTGGACAAAGTAGAGTTCTGCGCAACAAGTTGCTTGCGGAGCACTTCAAGCTGATCTTCCGCATCATCCAGTTGTTTCTGGTTTGCCGCACCTACCTTTAGTAAGTTCGCCACACGGTTCCGTTCGCGTTGGGCGGCAGATATTTGTTCTTTGGTGGCTGCTACCTGTTTCAGGATATCAGGGCGCTGTTCTTCGACGGATTTAATACTCGCCTCCAGTTGCAGCTTCTTCAGGTAGAGCTGTACGGTATCTACTACGCCGACTTCTTCACCGGCCTTCAGCAACATTCCTTCTTCAATATCGAAATAAAGCAGGCGGCCCGATGCTTCGGCAGATACAAGCACTTCCGTAGTCTCAAACGTTCCTGTTGCATCATATTTCGGGGCACCGTTTCCACAAGCGGAAAAGAGGGCCAATAGGGAACAAAGTCCCAGTAAATTCCTTGATTTCATAATAATCTATATTTTTATGCCTTTAATTATTCAATGTATATTTCAGGTTCCAGATGTTCATCAGTAACTGCACCTCATGCAAAGCCTTGGTTTGACGTGCCAGATTCTCGGCTGTGATTTCACGAAGCATATCGGTTACGGTCAGCGTACCGTTCTCCACTTTAGCCTCGGCGGCCTTGCGGATGTTGACACGCAAACGGATAATCTCATCATCATCCACCATCTGCCGGCGCATGGACTGGATGGCCGAGCTTTGTTGGGTAGATTCCAGGTTGGTATTGAACAGGAACACATCGCGGCTGGTCTCCAACTTACGGCGGTTGTTATCTATCAGCCTCCGATCATTGCGCAACGTGTAGAGGCTACCGAAGTTCCACGACATACGGACTCCCGCTACATAGTATGCGGAGAAATCATCTTTCAGCATATTCAATCCCGGATTTCCGTAAGCTCCCTGCACGAACAGCCCGAAGCGGGGACGGAAGCGCGTCTTCAATGAAGATTCCTGTACGTTCAATTGCCCGCCTTGGGCATCGAACCAGCGAAGTTCCGGACGGTTGTTCACCAATGAAGTAGATTCAAAAGTATCAGCAGGCTTCTCCAATGTAGTTCCGGAAGCGATTTCCTTTCCTATAAAGATAGAGAGCATACTCAGATAGGCCTGCCGCGAAGATTCTAACTCAATGCGTTTCTGCTTCGTGTTCAATATCTCCACGCTTACGGCATCCAGATCGCTCTGATTGGCAATGCCGTTTGCCATATAGTTGGACACTTGCTGATGAGTGCGTCCCAAGTCTTCCTGCAAAAGTTGATTCTGTTTCAACTGTTCGTCCAGCAACAGGATGCCGAAATATAGCTGATTCACACGATCATTCAGCGCATACATATCTACTTCCTGCTTCCCACGGTCTATCTCCGAAGTAGCCCGGGTCAGTTGCTTTTTGGAACGGATATCTCCACCGTCCCAGATGTTCTGCGACACTTCCAGCATCACCTGATACTGATCTTTGGGCATACTTTTTATATCGATTCCCGGAACGTCCACCGGCAGCTTTGTAACATCACTTTGATAGGTTGCTTTTCCTGAAAGGGTGAATTGTGGCAGATAGCCTTTTCCGGCATTCTCCAGGTTATACTCCTGCGCTTTCTCTATCAGACCGTATTGCCGCACCAGCGGATAATTGGTCTGTGCCGAGTGTTGGCATCCCTCCAGCGTGAGCTGCGCATGTGCCAGCATTGCCGCAAGGACAAAGGAAAAAGAGAGAATAGTTCGTTTCACTTCCATATACATTTCTTGTTTATTTCTTGTTATGTTTATAGGACGCAAAGATAGAGCTTAAAAGTATATGGATACATTCTATTTGTGCGTTATGATGTTCCATTTATCCGATCATCAGTATAAAAAGATAAGAAAACCCATTGTTTTCTTATCTTTGCCACAGATATAGATAAGTTAAAGGAGGAAAAGGATATGGAAAAGAGCAAACCTATGGAGCTTGGACTTGGCGAGCTGCTGAGCAATCAAAACATCGTAAACAACAACAGTTTCCGCTTTATCAACCGTGACCTCGGCATTGTCATCAGCTTTGCCCAAATGGAAAGTATCCTCTTTAGTACAGGGAAACCCTACCGCACCAGAGAAAGTCGGATCATCCGGATACTGAAAGGTGAAGGACGGATTTCCATCAATCTGATAGAATATAAGGTAAAGGAACCAATGATTATTATCAGTCCTTGCAATTCACTGATAGAAATTCTGGAAATCAGCGAGGATTATGACTTTCAGGTCATTGTTCCCGACAATAACTTTCTGCCCATCGCACAAGGAAGTGCACTGACGGATTCGTACACAAAGCATGGCATTTTCATTTCGCCCACAGAGGAAGAATTACAGCAAATCGATGCTTTCTTTTCAATGATATGGGATACCGTGCACAAAGTTCCGTTCCGCCGAGAAGTGGCGCAACACTTGATTATGGCATTACTCTATAATATAAGGTATATACATGCAAAGAACGAAGAGTCCGCCCCATTGCAGCTCTCACGCCAGGAAGAAGTATTCCGCCGCTTCATCGGGTTGGTTAATGAACACAGCAAACGTGAACGTAACATCAGTTTCTATGCAGATAAACTTTGTCTGACTCCTCATTATCTAAGTACGGTTATTCGTGAAGTAAGCGGGCAGACGGTAATGCAGTGGATTAACCAAGCCGTTATTCTTGAAGCAAAAGTGCTGCTGAAACACAGCGACTTGTTGGTATTCCAAATCTCGGATGAACTGGGATTTCCCAATCCGTCATTCTTCAGCAAATTCTTTAAACGGATGACGGGGATGACACCGGCGGAATATCAAAAGAAACGCCACACCTAAGCGGGGCTGAAAATGAGAAACTTTCATCTTATAACAAGATGATACGCTTCTGCATAATATCCACCAATTGCGCTTTCAACAACTTGGCATTGATAGGCTTGGGCATATATCCATCGAATCCGCTTTCCATCACTTTCTGTTCATCCGAAGCATAGGCAAAGGCTGTAACGGCAATGATAGGAATCTTTGCGGAATACTTGCGGATCTCCCGGGTAGCCTCATACCCATCCATTACAGGCATATTGATATCCATCAATACAATCTGAGGATTATGTTCCCGGAACATCTCTACGGCCTCCATACCATCCCAGGCATGAATCAAATGATAGTCGTATCTCAAGATGGATTCAAAAAGCTTATAATTGCTTGCATTATCTTCTGCAACCAGTATGGTCAATTTGTTTCTTTCTATCGAAACGGGTTGAATATCTTTGGGCATCTGTTTCTTGTCTTCCTTCACAGCCGGTTTGTAGGGAAGCGTAAACCAGAAAGTAGAGCCTTTACCCTCTTCCGATTCCACGCCGATTCTGCCACCCATATGATCCATCAGTGTTTTACAGATAGAAAGTCCCAACCCTGTTCCCTGGGCAAAAGAGTTCAGCTTGACGAAACGCCCGAAAATGTTTTGTTGCTTATCCTTCGGAATTCCACATCCGGTATCGGCTACATAGAAATACAACTCATTCTCCCGCATTTCATAGCCAAAACGAATGCTGCCTTTTTCGGTAAACTTAATGGCATTTGTCACAAGGTTAATCATCAATTGGGACAAACGGTTCTTTTCCGTATAAGCCATACATGGCCCGGCAGGTTCCACAAACTCCAGTTTCACCGCATCCGTCTTCACTCTCAACAAGAAACCACGCTCCAGTTCCCTCATCAACTCATTCAGTTCGATATTAGAGTAATTCAACTCCAACGTTCCCGCCTCAATCTTCGACAAATCAAGAATATCACTGATGAGTTGCAGCAACAAGGTATTATTGTTTTCGATGATGCTGACATATTCCTGTTTTTCCTCTTCTCTCTCGGTAGACGCCAATATCCCCGAGAAACCGACAATAGCATTCAACGGGGTACGAATTTCATGACTCATATTAGCTAGGAAGGCCGACTTTAAACGATTGGATTCTTCGGCAAGCTCTTTTGCTGTCGTAAGTTCTTGTTCCATTTTCTTCCGGTTGGTGATGACAAGCGACGAGCCTACCAGTGTCAATGGCTTTCCATCTTCGTCACGAGCTTCTACGGCAGCCTGTGCTTCCACCCACTCCACCTTGTGCAGGTTGTTTTTCTGCACATTGACGATACGGTATTCTTCTTTCACTTTTTCCGCCCGTCCTTCTATCAGGTCCCGGTAGGCCTGTTTCACCCGTTCACGGTCTTCCTTGAAGATTTTTGAGAAATACTGAGAATCGGGCACAGATAGTTGTGAATCTTCCACCTCCTGTTCGTCAGTACTCAGTTCAATCGGTCTATTGATATCACACAGGATTGTTTTGCTCTTCAGATCCCACTTCCAGGGTACGATGTTGGCAACATCAAGAGCCATCGCCAGTTTGCTGTTGGTAGCACTCAACTTTTGCTGTGCTTTGTGCAGTTCTGTGCTGTTCAGGCAGAAGATATCAATCATATTTCCCTGATGGGTTCCTTTCAATACCACATCGTAAAAAGTATCGATGGCTTTAAAGTAGTAAGGGAATGTGATGGCTCTTTTCTCCGTCAACGCCATCTTTGTAAAATGCAGGAATTCGGGCATGGATTCTGGGAATATTTCACTTCCTTTTCTGCCTATGACCTCTTCCTTACGATAGAAATGTTTCTCAAATTCCGAATTTACATTCCGATAAATCAATTCGATGGGATTACCGTTCTTATCGGTCACCAACTCTTCCTGCATATAGAGTATGGGCATATTGTTCACCAACATCTTATAAGTAGCCATTGCATCTATCTCGTTCTGTTGTGCTTTCTTCAATGCATTCAAGTTGCGAATACGATACAGGAAGAGCAGTGTAATAAGCAAAATAGAGAAAAGAGTTCCCAAGATAAAATACCGGTAATGCTCCCAAAACGTAGGCGGTTTATTCAGGAAACGGGTATTGGCAGGACACGTGGAAAGAGAAAGCCCGTCACGTACCAGTATTTCATAATTAATAACAGGCGCCCCGTCTGTGGGGATATAGCAAGGAATATGGCGTGCCTGTTTGTCTTTCAACACATCCGAAATGGTTTGAATCAATGCTGCATCATAACGATCCTGATTGTAAGTATATCCACCCAGCATACCTTCTTTTCCACTTGCTATATTTACCATACTCAAAGAAAAAATAGGGACGGAAGTAGCAGCTATAAGCTTATGAGAATTAGTGGCTAACATGCTAGTACCGGCAAATGCGTATTTGTAGAACCACGAGGCGAACAGAACTCCCGTTGTTTTAGTGTCTACGAAATACAGGGAATCCAACAGCTGATTGGTCGTCATATTTTCAGCAGACCAAAATTTATACTTGATATCCGGATACTTCGTATTCAGTTCTTGCTCGATAAGTACGGAGTTGTCTTGATTGACTTTGCGCCCGTCACCTATAAATATAAACTCTTTCATCCCGGGAATCATCTGTTTCATCAGGCGAATGTTTTCCGGGATATACAAATCAGCGTACAGATAAACTAAATTGTAAGGGTCAACCAAATAAGAAAGAGGAGTTCGTTCTTCAGGCGTAGAAGGCTGCCTGTGGATATAAGCCTCATAGGAATCTAAATAATCTTCCTGTGCACAAAGCACAATGGGAATATCTCCCCAAACTTTTCTATATTCATCCCGCAACAACAATGCCGAATTTCCCAGTAATAACAGCATGCGTGGAGAACGACCTTTGTATTTATCGAATATATTGCGCTTGGATTCTTCCAGAATGGAATCATTTTCAACCAGCAGCATATTCAGATGCTCTACGTAGAGAGTGATTCCAGGGTCTTTTTGAACGAATTCCGTAACGTTGGAAATAAGCCGGCTGCTCCAGGGAGATGATTCCGTATATGAGTTTATACAAAGGATATAACTTTTACCCTCTATCGCATCTTTTTGTGCAAAAGCCCAATTTACAGACAAGAGGTAGAAAAACAGAAGTAGAAGATATTGTTTCATCTGTACCAGAAGAATTTTATGTTATGCGAAATATTTGCTTGTTTCATTTTGCAACACAAAAGTAGCAAAAAAAGAAGAAATACAACTATATAAATAAAAAAGAGAACCTTTTTTTCTATAAAAGGTTCTCCATCATCAAATTCAGATGTATCTATAATTACTTTCGCATTTTTTCCCTGCAATAGGACCGGTGTCCATAGATCACAATCACCACAAAACAGATGAACGGAAGGATGAATGACAGGTTCACAGCAGGCATACCCAGCAATGTACCACAGTCTATAATGCTTGCCTGAACCGGAGGTAATACCGAGCCTCCGAGAATCGCCATAATCAATCCGGCAGCACCGAATTTGGCATCATCACCCAATCCCTGCAATGCTATACCGTAGATTGTGGGGAACATCAGAGACATACAAGCAGATACTCCTACGAGGCAGTACATTCCCCAGATATCCTGGAAACCAATCACCCCGGCCGTGAAGAAGCAGGCTGCAATAGCCAGTACTTTCAGCAACAGTCCCGGACTGAGATACCGCAGGATAAACGTACAGATGAAACGGCTGACACAGAAAATAATCATAGCTACAATGTTATATTGCTGTGAAAGCACTTCCGCAGCTTTCTCTTCCATTCCTTCCGACATGAAATAGCGCGTACCATATTGAATGATAAATGTCCAGCACATAATCTGCGCACCTACATAGAAGAACTGTGCGATCACTCCTTCGCGGTAATGGTGTATACCGAATATACGTTTCAATGTAGGCAGGAAGTTGATGTTATGAGACTGATCGCCATTCTTCGGCATCTTCACCATACGGATCACGATCAGCATTGCCAGAATGACAAGCCCGATAATCAGATAAGGCGCAATCAGTACCATCAGGTCTGAATCACGTACCGCAGCAAATTCTGTATCCGAAAGCTGGCTACGCTCCATCGTATCCATCGGGTTCAAGCGATTCTGAATAAAGTTCATCGCCACGTACATACCTAATAACGAGCCCATCGGATTGAAAGACTGTGCAAGGTTCAGTCGGCGTGTGGATGTAGCTTCATCACCCATAGAAAGGATATAGGGATTACAGCTGGTTTCCAGAAACGAGAGTCCGCATGTCAGTATAAAGTAGGCTATAAGGAAGGGATAGTAATTACCCGTCAGCATGGCGGGATAGAACAGGAATGCACCGATAGCATATAATCCCAGTCCCAGCAGTACCCCTGCTTTATATGAAAAGCGACGGATAAAAATAGCTGCGGGGAATGCCATGGCAAAATATCCGCCATAGAAAGCCACCTGCACCAGTGCCCCGTCGGTAACACTCATACGGAAAATCTTGGAAAAGGCTTTCACCATCGGATTCGTGATATCGTTGGCAAAGCCCCACAAGGCAAAGCAACTGGTGATAAGAATGAACGGAATGAGGTAGCTTACTCCGTCTTTACTGATAATGCTGTTTTTCTTAGTGTTGTTCTTCATGGTAGTTATTTCTTTGGCTGGGATTAGTCATAAAGGTGGAAAATACGCTCCATCGGTTGCCATTTCTCGGCGGCTGTGGAACCGGGTTTCACAAGCTGGAAGATGGCCATATAGTCTTCCCACTCCTGTTGTCGGGGCAAGGAAGCGAGGCGCTCCATAGCTGCATCCCAGTCAAACCCTACAGGCACTTCGACTATCATAAACAGGCGGGTGTCCAAAAGATATATTTCCATTTCCAGAATACCGGCTTCACGGATACCGGCAGGTATTTCGGGCCAGATAGCCCCTTGGCTGTGCCGGCGACGATATTCGGCTATCAACTGCGGATCGTCACGGAGTTCCAGTGTCCGGCAGATACGCTCCACCGGCTGATGATGCTCTTTGGCGGGATAACGTTTGATTGATGTGTCCATAGTAAATCAATATTGAAACGCAAATAAACACAGATTTTAGCAGATTAAAAAGTGATACGATAATTATCTACGCAAAGCAGTGTTTATCTGCGTTCCGGCTAAGTTATTAAATAAATTCTTTGATTTCTTCACGGCTGCCGATCTCTCCTTTGGCAATGGCTTGCACCAGAATATTACCGATAGCGGTTGCCTCTACAGGTCCGGCATAGACGGGAATACCCAAAGCCTCGGCCGTCAGGCAGTTCAGCAGTGAATTACGGCATCCGCCACCAATGATATTGAGCTGTTCTACCGGAGCGGGAAGCAGACGATTCAGTTGGTCTATTCCTTGCTTATAGCGCAGGACGAGTGATTGGAGTACACAACGCACTACCTCACCGTAAGTTTCCGGTATAGGCTGTCCGTGCGCTTCACAATACTCCGCAATGGCATCCTCCATATCCACAGGGTTCTGGAATATCTTATCATCTACGTCAATGACGGATGGAATATCCGCTGATTCGGCGGCAGAAAGTAAAAAATCGTATTCACATCGCTCTCCTCTTTCTTTCCATTGTGCCATAAGACGTTGCAAGATCCAAAGCCCGGTGATATTCTGAAGAAAACGAATCTTACCGCCTACCCCGCCCTCATTGGTGAAGCCGGCGCGGCAAGCTTCTTCCGTGAGGATAGGTTCATCCAGTTCAACACCCAGCAGAGACCACGTACCGGAACTGAGGAAGGCACAACGGGATTTATCCACCTGTGTCGAAGGAATCGCATAAACAGCACTTGCCGTATCGTGCGAACCGACAGCTATGACATCCACTTCATCCGTCAGGCCAATTTCTTCGGCAATCTCCCGTTTCAGTTTGCCACGTACCGTACCGGGCATCACAATGTCTCCAAAGAGATGTGCAGGTACTCCCAAGCGATGGATGAGTGGCTGATTCCAAGTCCGGCTACGTGCATCAAGCAGTTCGGAAGTGGATGCAATGCAGTATTCATTATTTGCCACCCCTGTGAGGAAGTAACTGAAAAGATCGGGCATAAACAGAAGACGGTCTGCAACTTCCAATTGCGTATCACCACTTTTCTTCATGCTGTAAAGCTGGAAAAGTGTATTGATGGACATCACTTGTATGCCGGCTTCGGAATAGTGCCGAACAAGGTTGTCACCGAAAAACTCTTCCAGCAAACCATCCGTTCGGGGGTCACGATAACACACTGGGTTTCCCAGCAAGTTACCGTTACGGTCTATCAATCCAAAGTCCACACCCCAGGTATCAATGCCAATGCTCCTGATATGATATCCCTTGCGCACCGCTTGCCGGAGTCCGTTCTTCATCTCATCAAACAGAGCCAGAAAATCCCAGTACACATGGTTTCCCATCCGCACCTGACGGTTTGGAAAGCGGTACACCTCTTCCAGTTTCAGCGTACCCTGGCAGATGGAACCGGCCATAACGCGACCGCTTCCACCTCCAAAATCTACTGCCAGATAGGTATTCATCATTTAGTCTTCTTTCCTAAAATGTATGTTTCAAGATCATCGATCTCTTCAGGAGTAAGTACTGTGTAGTCTCCTCCGGACTGGATCATGATGCGACATGCCATTTCAAAGAACATAGCGCGTTCAAAAGCCTGGTCGAAGTCCTTACCACACACCACCTGCCCATGTTTCAGCAAGAGGACGGAATTATGGTCTTTCAAAGCATCAATCACTCCCTGGGCCAATTCTTTCGATCCCGGACGATAATAAGGAACTACCGGAATCTCACTTCCCACATGGCAGGGAATCTCCGCTGTTACGTTGAAATTCGTAGGACGATTCTTCATACACGCCACAGCCGTGGCATAGTGTGACTGGAAATGCAAAACTACATTCACATCAGGACGCTCACGGAGTACTCCGAGATGGAAACCGCTTTCCATAGAGGGTTTCACTCCATTCAATACTTCTCCTGTAGAAAGGCGGCAGACAGCTACTTTTTCTTTAGGTAGAGAAGGTACCCATGAACCTGTTCCGGAAAGCAGGACTTCGTCACCAATGCGCCAGGAGATATTGCCGCTACTGCATATTGTCAATCCGGCATCTCCTACCCGATACGCCTGGGCAATGAATTGTTCTATGTGTTCGTTTGTTATCATGTCTATTTCTTATTTGTTATTTATAGATAGGTCCGTACGTTGTGCAAGCTCTGTAATCAGCTCCTTCTTTATCCATACCGAATGCATTCCAGGCAGCAGGGCGGAATATCTTCTTCTCATCCACATTGTGCATGCAAACAGGAATACGAAGCATGGAAGCCAGCGTAATCAAATCCTGACCGATATGTCCGTAACTGATAGCACCATGATTGGCTCCCCAGTTATTCATTACCGAGTACACATCTTCAAATGCCGGTTTATCGCAAAGACGGGGCACAAACCAAGTAGTAGGCCAAGTACGGTCCGTACGTTCATCCAGCAGCTTGTGAACTTCCGGATCAATCTCTACCGTCCATCCCTCAGCAATCTGAAGCACAGGGCCAAGGCCTTTTACCAGATTCAGACGGGTCATAGTTACAGGCATTCCACCCTTCGACAGGAAGTTGGAAGAGAAACCACCGCCACGGAAATAATCACGGTTAGCGGGATACCAAGTAGTAGCTTCAAGACATTTCTCCATTTCAGCCTCGGAGATTTCCCAATGAGGTTTCATGACAGGTTCACCCTGTGCATTTGTTTGCTGGCCTGTACCGTCCAGAGTGGTAGCACCGGAGTTAATCAGATGGATAATACCATTAGCTGCCAAACCGGTCAATTCTTTACCCGTAACACGTTTCACAGCTTCAGGACTCCAATATGTACGCACGTCAGAGAATATCTGTGCACGGTTTGTCAGCAAATGACCAAAGAGCATGGCTACACCGTTGCAGGCATCATTTTCAGTAGCTACTACGTATGCTTCACGAATACCGTTCCAGTCAAAAGAAGTATTCAGCAAAGCTTCGGAGTAGTCACCATTCGGATAAAAATCCGTCCACTGGCGTTGTCCCTGGAACCCAGCGGCAATGGCATTGTGTCCAAGTGCTTCTTCCTTGAATCCCATTTCACGAAGTTTCGGATTACCTTGTATAAGGTCGCGCATGATGAGAGTCATTTTCACAATAAACTCCCAATCTTCATCTTTTTGCTCACGGGTCTTGGTCTTTGCGGGGAGATTGAAATCCTTGCCCTCATTCTTCTTGCAATATTTCTCTGTCCATGCCATGGCTTTAGCGAACTCTTCCTTATCATAGATACCTTCAGTCATGCGACGGATAATTTCAGTCAGGTCTACAGATTCACAACGGATGCCCAGATACTCCTGGAAGAAATCCGGATTCACAATAGAACCGGCAATACCCATGGATACGCTACCCATCGACAGATAAGATTTTCCGCGCATGGTCGCTACTGCCTGTGCGGCACGTGCAAAACGAAGCAGTTTTTCTGCAACGTCGGCAGGGATGGAATTGTCATCCAGATCCTGCACATCACGTCCGTAAATGCCAAAAGCAGGTAATCCTTTTTGTGCATGTCCTGCCAGTACAGCTGCCAGATATACAGCTCCCGGACGTTCCGTACCGTTAAATCCCCAAACAGCTTTCGGATAATACGGATTCATGTCCATAGTCTCGGCACCGTAGCACCAGCAAGAGGTCACTGTGATAGTAGAACCCACGCCTTCTCGTTCAAACTTCTCGGCACAAGCCGCGCTTTCGGCTACGCGACCGATGGTACTGTCTGAAATCACACACTCCACAGGACTTCCGTCACCATTCTTCAAGTTACTGGTGATCAACTCGGCTACTGCTTTAGCCAGGTTCATTGTCTTTTCTTCAAGGCTTTCACGTACGCCACCCTGGCGGCCGTCGATAGTGGGACGAATCCCGATTTTCGGATACTTTTTCATGCTATCATTTATTTGGTTAATAAAACATTATCTATGCTGAACTGTGCTGAAATCAGTTTGTAAAAAAGGCTATAAAGAGCCTCTTAAATTTACTTCCGTCGGCAGACAAACTTGTATGGGTTTGCCACTCAAGATGAAATCTGCCGTCAGGATTCCCATCTTTTGCCAATCAACACTCATCACTGTTATTCCCTTATCAATCACTTCATAAGCCGGCGTATCATTATAGGCTATCAAGCCGAAATCAACGCCACACGTCAAACCTGCCGCACGGCTCTTCTTCACAATCTCCACCACATCCACCTGACGGATGGCAATATAGGCTTCACCGGAATGCACTTCCCTGTCGTCCAAAGTCTCTATTATCTCACATTCCAATTGATGATCTGCACAATACTTCCTGAAATAATCGCACGTCTCCTTGGGATGCTTACTTTCCCGTGCCAGAAACAGGATAAGCTTGCGATAGTTCTGCAACCTATCTGACAATTGAGCCATAGCTGCGTAAAAGGCTTCACCGAAGTCCTGGCAGATGTATGAGTACTCCCGCTTATCAAACTGCCCGAAATCAAGCAGCAACAGGCGGGAAGAGTCTATCTTATAGAGATAAGGAGAAATCTTTTCATTATCGAAGTTCATTACCACGTATTTATTATAACGGCCAATGGAATCGCGAAGAATAGCATTGAACAATGCTTCGTTATACTGATGAAACCACAGGTCTACCTTATAACGCGTAGAAAGGCGGCGGATGATACTGTTATACAATGTATCTTTAAAGGGTGAATATTCATCGAGCAGCAGCAGGATATTTTTCTGGCGGTTCACCACATAGTAACCTTTACCAGGAGTAGAGTCGATAATCCCCCGCTCCTTCAGATCAATAAAAGCTTTAAAAACCGTGTCGCGGGAAACTTTATAATCGTGGCTCAGCTGATTGATGGAAGGCAGGGCGGTATCCGTCTTGTAACGTCCCATGGAAATATCCTGGCTGATCAAATCGGCCAGTTGTTTTACCTTCGTCGTTTGTTGCCCGAAAATTGTTTTCATATTGCGTATACAGGTTTAATCAAAGTAAGGATGACACAGGCAACTGTGCTGAACTGTGCTGGTGCAAAGAAAGATTATTTATTCTGAATCAGCAAGAAATAGGGATATGTTTTGCAGCATATAAAAAGCAAAAGCCCCGTTACATCTTTGCAATGCAACGGGGCACTCTATTTCTAAAGTTATCAAAACAAGTCCGAATGTGTCCCAGTATTAAGCAGCAATAAAGTCAATTCTTTATCATTCTGCTCCCATATCAACAACCAATCCGGCTTTATATGACATTCCCAATACCCTGAAAATTGTCCCGACAATATATGAGGTTTATATTCAGCCGGCAAAGAACCGTTTTCTTGTAAAAGAGTTATCACTTTATGCAAAAGTTCAATATCTAATCCTCGTTTCTGGCAACGCTTTAAATCTTTCTTAAACTGTCCGGTATATATCAAGGTATATGCCATCAGCCTAATATTTGCTTAAATAACTCATCTGCATCTTTTGCTTTATACACGCGCCCGGTCTTCACATCCTCCATAGCCTTTTCTATACCCGACTTTTTGTCAGTAATAGTCCAACCCATCTTCTTTGCCAATTCTTTGAATAACTTTAAGTCAGCTTTCGGCAACTCAAATGAAATGGTTTCCATCGTTGTATCCATAATATACTCTCCTATATTTTTATAGTTGTAAATGCAAAGTTAAACCATTCTCTTTGACTAACAAATGTTTTTCTCACTTTGTTATACAGAGATTATTTATACTCCGCCCACGATTTAATTGCCAGATCATCCAGCGTCATCGTACAGAAAGCATTGATGAAAGCACTTGCCAGGCGGGCATTCGTAATCAGCGGAACATTCAGGTCGATAGCGGCACGACGAATCTTATATCCGTTGCTCAACTCACCCGCAGTGAGGTTCTTCGGAATATTCACCACCATGTCGATCTCCTTTTTGTGCAGCATATCCAACGCTTGCGGCTGTTGGTTAGTCTCACTGGGCCAATACACCTGCGTATTCTCCACCCCATTCTCCGTAAGGAACTTACTGGTACCTCCCGTTGCAAAGAGCTTATACCCTTTTTGCTGAAGCAGACGGGCAGCGGAAAGCATTTCCACCTTCTGTTTCGGTGTACCGGTAGAAAGCAGGATATTTTTCTTCGGTATGCGGTAGCCTACAGAAAGCATAGCCTTCAGCACGGCACAGGACGTATCACTTCCGATACAACCTACTTCACCTGTAGATGCCATATCCACACCCAACACCGGGTCGGCCTTTTGCAAGCGATTGAAAGAGAACTGGCTGGCCTTGATGCCTACATAGTCCAGTTCAAAGAGATTCTTATTCGGCTTTTCTACCGGAAGCCCTAACATCACCTTCGTAGCCAGTTCGATAAGATTAATCTTCAGCACCTTGCTGACGAACGGGAAACTACGGGATGCACGTAGGTTACATTCAATCACCTTAATGTCATTCTCACGGGCCAGATACTGGATATTGAACGGACCGGAGATATTCAGTTCGCGTGCAATCTCACGACTGATACGCTTAATGCGGCGTACCGTCTCCACATAAAGCTTCTGAGGCGGAAATTGAATCGTAGCATCGCCCGAATGCACTCCGGCAAACTCAATATGTTCAGAGATAGCGTATGCCACAATTTCTCCATTTTGTGCCACCGCATCCATCTCCACCTCCTTGGCATGTTCGATGAACTGGCTGACAACCACCGGATGCTTCTTTGATACATTGGCCGCAAGTTGCAGGAAGCGTTCCAGTTCTTCCTGATTGGAACAAACGTTCATTGCAGCACCTGAAAGCACGTATGACGGACGCACAAGTACCGGGAAACCTACTTCTTCCACAAACTCGTTGATGTCGTCCATGCTCGTAAGTTCGCGCCAGCGAGGCTGGTCTACACCGATACGGTCCAGCATGGCAGAGAACTTCTCACGGTCTTCGGCATTGTCAATGCTTTTGGCGGAAGTACCGAGTATAGGCACCTTCTGCGCATCCAAACGCAGGGCAAGGTTATTCGGTATCTGACCACCGGTAGAAACAATCACCCCGTGCGGATTTTCCAGTTCAAGGATATCCATTACCCGTTCGAAGGTAAGTTCGTCGAAGTAGAGGCGGTCGCACATATCATAGTCCGTAGATACGGTTTCGGGATTATAGTTAATCATAACGCTGCGATACCCCTCTTTACGGATGGTATTCAGTGCCTGTACACCGCACCAGTCAAACTCTACGGAAGACCCGATACGATACGCACCGGAACCAAGTACAACGATGGATTTACGGTCGCCGAGATAATGAACATCATTAGCGATGCCACTATACGTCAGATACAGGTAATTAGTCTGTGCAGGATATTCGGCAGCAAGAGTGTCTATTTGCTTCACCACAGGGACAATGCCGACGCTCTTACGATGATTGCGCACATAGAGGATACCGTCTTCCATGTCTCCTTCATAACCGATGGCGCGGGCTATCTGGAAATCGGAGAAACCTTGTACCTTGGCTTTTTTCAGCAATTCCAAAGGCAGATCGGCTATCTGTTTGTGGTTCTTACTCCACTGTTCCAACTCTTTGCTGGTGTTCATTATGTTCATCAGCTTCTCCAGAAACCACTTATCGATCTTCGTCAGTTCGTGCACCTGATCAACGGTATATCCGGCACGGAAAGCTTTGGATATGACGAAGATACGCTTGTCCGTCGGTTCACGGAGCGCCTTGTCTATATCAGAGATAACAAGTTCCTTATTTTCCACGAAACCATGCATCCCCTGTCCTATCATACGCAGACCTTTCTGAATGGCTTCTTCAAAAGTACGGCCGATAGCCATCACCTCGCCTACTGACTTCATGCTGGAACCCAGTTCCTTGTCTACACCATGGAACTTACCCAAGTCCCAACGGGGTATTTTGCAGACCACATAATCCAATGCAGGTTCAAAGAAAGCACTTGTGGTTTTTGTTACAGAATTCTTCAGGTCGAACAATCCGTAGCCAAGACCGAGTTTTGCAGCAACGAAAGCAAGCGGATACCCCGTAGCTTTAGAAGCCAGAGCAGAAGAACGGCTCAAGCGGGCATTTACCTCAATCACTCTATAATCTTCACTTTCAGGATCATAAGCATACTGCACATTACATTCTCCTACAATACCGATATGGCGAATGATACGGATAGCAAGTTCGCGCAACTTATGATAATCGGAGTTACTGAGCGTCTGAGACGGAGCGATAACAATGGACTCTCCCGTATGGATGCCCAGCGGGTCGAAGTTCTCCATGTTACAAACGGTGATACAGTTGTCAAAGCGGTCGCGCACCACCTCATACTCCACTTCTTTCCATCCACGCAAGGATTTTTCCACAAGCACCTGCGGGGAGAAGGAGAAAGCTTTCTCAACCAACACATCCAGTTCTTCTTCATTGTCACAGAAGCCGGAACCCAGTCCGCCAAGCGCGTATGCAGCGCGGACAATCACCGGATAACCCAATTCGGCAGCAGCACGACGGGCATCAATGGCATTTTCTACAGCTTCGCTTTTGATAGTCTTTACATTGATTTCATTCAGCTTATGCACGAAAATCTCACGGTCTTCCGTATCGATAATGGCTTGTACGGGAGTACCGAGAACTTTTACACCATATTTCTCAAAAACTCCGTCTTTGTAGAGGGCAACACCGCAGTTCAGTGCCGTTTGTCCACCAAAGGCAAGCATAACGCCATCCGGACGTTCTTTTTCGATGACTTTCTCTACAAAATAAGGAGTGACAGGCAGGAAATAAATCTGGTCGGCAACGCCTTCCGAAGTCTGCACAGTAGCGATATTCGGGTTAATAAGAACGGTGTAGATACCTTCTTCTTTCAAGGCTTTGAGTGCCTGGCTGCCGGAGTAGTCGAACTCACCTGCCTCACCGATTTTCAGTGCACCGGAACCGAGTAGCAGGACTTTCTTTATATTGTTTTCTTTCATTTGTTGTACGTTTATAGGTGATTACAGCAGTTTCACGAACTCATCAAACAAAAACTCCGTATCCGTCGGCCCGCTGGCAGCTTCCGGATGAAATTGTGCAGAGAACCAGGGATTCCGTTTATGTTTAATGCCCTCATTAGATCCGTCGTTCATATTGATGAACAGCGGTTCCCAATCTTCCGTCAGCGTAGTGTTGTCCACTGCATAACCATGATTCTGCGAAGTGATAAAGCAACGTTCCGTGCCCACCATACGCACCGGCTGGTTGTGACTGCGATGACCATATTTCAGCTTGTATATCTTTGCTCCTCCTGCCTTACTCAGCAACTGATTTCCCATGCAGATACCGAAGATAGGTAGTTTTTCATTCTTCATTGCCCGGCGGATGTTCTGCACCGCAGCATCACAGGTATCCGGATCACCCGGGCCGTTACTGATGAAAAGTCCGTCGAACTCCAGTTCATTATAATCATAATCCCAAGGCACACGGATGACTTCCACATCACGCTTCAGCAGACAGCGAAGAATATTAGTCTTCACTCCACAATCCACCAGGACTACTTTCTTCTTACCCGCACCTTCGTTGTACCGGATTATCTCCTTGCAACTCACCTTATCCACATAATTCACTCCCGCATACACGGCATCGGGCACATTCTCCGGTTCATCATCAAAAACAATCTTCCCCATCATCACGCCATGTTCGCGGAGCACCTTTGTCAGTTCACGCGTATCGATACCTGTGATGCCCGGCACCTGTTCGCGCTTCAGCCAATCAGCAAGGCTTTCCACAGCGTTCCAATGGCTAAAGTCTTCACTATAATCACTTACAATGATGGCTTCCGCATGGATACGTTCGCTTTCCATAAAGGTAGCCAGTCCATTCGGTTCGATAGTGAAAGGCGGCACACCATAATTGCCCACCAACGGATAAGTGAGCGTCATCAACTGTCCGGCATACGAGGGGTCAGTCAAGCTTTCGGGATACCCCGTCATAGCTGTGTTGAAAACCACCTCTCCCGCTACCGGCTTTTCGTAGCCAAACGACTTGCCGTGGAAGCGGCTCCCGTCGTCGAGGATAAGAGTTACATTTCTCATGTTAGTTAGTGATTAGTGTTTAGTGATAAGTGATTAATGTTAATCACTTATCACTAAATACTATTTCGTTAAAATTGATATACTTGTTCTATATAGTCAATAAAGGCATTATTCAGCATCTTCACCCCGCCCGGCGTAGGATAATCACCGCTGAAATACCAGTCTCCCTGATGATTGGGGCAAGCCTCATGCAGCCCCTCCAACGGTTGGTATACGATTTCCACCTTCGCCTTTGTTCCAGCAGGTGTCAGCAGTTCCACCATCTTGGCGGAGATTTCCTCGTCAGTGAAAGGTGCATAGATATCCTTCACATAGTTCACCATTTGCTCCTTCGGCAGTCCTACCTGGTCTTTCGATTTGCGGTAGGCAGCGGCAATCACATCTTTCATATCCCGGTCTTTCAGCAACTCGATGGCCGCTTTGAAAGCAATGAATTCACTCATCTTTGCCATGTCGATGCCGTAATAATCAGGATAACGTACCTGTGGGGAAGAAGAAACAATCACAATCTTCTTGGGGCCCAGACGGTCGAGAATACCGATGATACTCTGTTTCAGAGTGGTTCCGCGCACAATGGAGTCGTCGATAATGACAAGATTGTCCACACCCGGCACCAGACTGCCATACGTGATATCATACACATGCGCAGCCAAGTCATTGCGGCTGTTTCCTTCTGCAATAAACGTGCGCAGTTTGATGTCCTTGATGGCTACCTTTTCGCTACGGATACGGCGGGAAAGTATCTGTTCCAGCTCTTCCAGACTGGGGCTATGTCCCAGGGAAGCGATCTGTTGCACTTTCTCTTCATTCAGATAATCATCCAGTCCCTGCAACATGCCGTAGAACGCAACTTCCGCTGTATTTGGGATGAAGGAAAACACGGTATGGTCAAGGTCTTTATTGATGGCTTTCAATATGTTAGGTATCAGTTTCTCACCCAATAGTTTACGTTCCCTGTAAATATCCACATCACTGCCTCGTGAGAAATAAATACGTTCGAAAGAACAAGGTTTCACCTCGCGTACTTTATTGATTTGGGTGGTGCGCAGCTTGCCTGTCTTGTTAATCAGCAAGGCTTGTCCGGGCATCAATTCCTTAATGCTGGCTGCCGGCACATTGAAAGCGGTTTGTATCACAGGGCGCTCGCTGGCAAGCACTGCCACTTCATCATCCTGATACCAGAATGCGGGGCGGATTCCCCACGGATCGCGCACGGCAAACGATTCACCGCTTCCCGTCAGTCCACATATCACATAGCCTCCGTCCCACTCCTTGCTCGAAGTACGCAGCACGTTTGCCAGGTCCATATGATCTTCTATATAGTGAGTCACGCCCATGCCTGTCAATCCTTCCGCTTCGGCAAGATTGAAGAGGCGCTCCACTTCACGGTCGAGACGGTGTCCCACTTGTTCCAGCATGATGTACGTATCGGCATACTTCCGCGGATGCTGGCCGATAGCAGTGATACGTGCAAAGATCTCATCCACGTTCGTCATGTTGAAATTGCCGCAAAGAGCGAGATTCTTAGCCCGCCAGTTGTTACGTCTCAGGAAAGGGTGCACATAGGAAATGCCGCTCTTTCCGGTAGTGGAATAGCGCAAGTGCCCCATGTAAGCCTCGCCCGCAAAAGGGAGGTATTTCTTAGCGTAATCCGCATCATGAAGCTGCTCTTTTGTCAGATCCTTAAAGTTGCTTTGCACCGTACCGAATATCTCGGTAATGGCACCCGAACCGAGTGCACGCTCACGGAACATATACTCCTCACCGGGATTTGCTTCCAGCTTTACGCAAGCCATACCGGCGCCTTCTTGTCCGCGGTTGTGCTGTTTCTCCATCAGAAGATAGAGTTTGTTCAAACCGTACATCCATGTGCCGTACTTCTGTTCATAGTATTCCAGAGGTTTCAGCAGGCGTATCATGGCAACGCCACATTCATGCTTCAGTTCTTCCATCAGTTCATTTACAATTTACAATGTACAAAGTACAATTTATCGTTTACTATTTATTTCGTATTACCCTCTTTATTCCACTGTGACGCTCTTCGCCAAGTTTCTCGGCTGATCCACATCCATCCCTTTGCATACTGCGATATGATAGGCCAGTAACTGCAACGGTACTGTAGTAATTAACGGGTCGAGGCACTCGATTGTTTCCGGCAACTCGATACAAGTATCGGCAATCTTGCTGATAACCGTATCCCCTTTTGTCACCAGGGCAATCACTTTGCCCTTACGCGCCTTGATTTCCTGTATATTGCTCAATACTTTCTCATAAAGCCCGTTCTGTGTAGCAATCACTACTACCGGCATTTCAGCATCTACCAGTGCGATAGGCCCGTGCTTCATTTCAGCAGCCGGATAACCCTCGGCATGGATATAAGAGATTTCTTTCAGCTTCAACGCACCTTCCAGGGCTACGGGATACGAATATCCGCGTCCCAGATAGATAAAGTTATGCGCATACGTGAAGATTTTGGAAAGCTCTGCAATGCTGCCATTCAGCTTCAGCACTTCTTTCATCTTATCAGGAATGCGGTTCAGCTCCTGCACAATGGCAAGGAATTGCCCCTCATCTATCGTATTCTTCTCCTTGGCAAGCGTCAGCGCCAGCATGGTGAGCACTGTCACCTGTCCTGTAAACGCTTTGGTGGAAGCCACTCCAATTTCGGGACCTACGTGTATATAAGAACCCGTATGCGTAGCCCTCGGAATAGACGAACCAATCGCATTACAGATGCCATAGATAAATGCCCCACGACTCCGCGCCAGTTCCACAGCTGCCAGTGTATCCGCCGTCTCGCCACTTTGCGAAATCGCAATCACCACATCCTTACTGTCTATCACCGGATCACGGTAACGGAATTCCGAAGCATACTCCACTTCCACCGGAATGCGGCAAAGACTTTCTATCAGATGCTTTCCGATAAGAGCCGCATGCCAGGAAGTACCGCACGCCACGATGATGAAACGTTTGGCTGCCAGCAGGCGGTCTTTGTTATCAATCACTGCGGAAAGCACCACATTGGTACTTTCTACATTGATACGTCCGCGCATACAGTCGTGAATGCAATCGGGCTGTTCAAAAATCTCTTTCAGCATGAAGTGCGGATAACCACCCTTTTCCAACTGTCCCAGATTCAGTGCCACCGTCTTCACTTCGTGCGGACATTCCACATTTTTCAGGTTCACCACCTTCAGTTTCTCTCCGCGGCGGATGACGGCGATCTCTTCATCTTCCAAATATACGACTTTATCTGTATATTCCACAATCGGCGTAGCATCCGAAGCCAGGAAAAACTCATCTTCACCGATACCTACCACCAACGGACTACTCTTGCGGGCTGCAATAATCTCATCCGGATTGTCCTTATCCAGCACGGCAATGGCATAAGCGCCGATTACTTCACGCAACGCTAATTGCACAGCAGTCAGCAAATCTGTATTTTTGGATTTCTGGATGAATTCTATCAGTTGCACCAGTACTTCGGTGTCCGTACTGCTTTTGAATGAATAGCCTTTGGCCTGGAGTTTTTCTTTAAGGACGGCGTAGTTTTCGATGATGCCGTTGTGGATGAGAGCGAGATGTTCGGAAGAGGAATAATGAGGATGGGCGTTAGCGGAGCAAGGTTCCCCGTGCGTAGCCCAACGGGTATGGGCAATTCCGATGTTACCGGAAATATCTTTTTGAGTAACGAAAGTTTCCAGTTCCGAAACCTTACCTTTCGTTTTGTAAACGTTCAACTGTCGGTTATCACTGATTAATGCTACCCCTGCACTATCATATCCGCGATACTCTAATCGCTTCAATCCTTTGATAAGAATGGGGTAGGCTTTCTTTTGACCAATATAGCCTACTATTCCACACATACTAATTAATATTTGATTTTGCGCTGCAAAGATATAAAAACCTGAGAACATAAAGTTAATATTTTGCCTATTTATTTATCAAAAGAATAGAAAAAAGTTATTTTCTTGTCAAAAAGTTAAAGAAAACAAACTTATTAAAGCAAAAGGAATAATTTTATAAATTCAAAGCAAGCAATGGAATTTTAGTTTTATATTGAAAGGAGATAGCGGAAAAATCTTCCAATCCGATAAAGACTGTCGTTTTTCAAGGTTGCCAAATTGCCAAAAAGCCAAATTGCTAAGATGAAAGGAAAAGGCCAATAAGACAAAGAGAACCTGTTGGCGGAATTAATTCATAATGGAATGGTAATGAATAAATAGATACGCGGACTACACGGACAAGGCGGACGAACGCGGACTTTTATTTTTCATCCGCAGATGACGCAGATAACGCTGAATTTTAAGCCTGAAAGGCTTGCATTATATAGCGTAGGGCATCGCCCTACGTAATCATCCCCATTTCTGAGCCCTGAAAGGGCGAGATAAAGCGTGTATGCTTGATTGCGCCCTTTCAGGGCTTAAATAGAGAGATACATAATCACGTAGGGCGTTGCCCTACGCTATGTAATATCAGGCTTTCAGCCTTATAAAATCCGCGTTTGTCAGCTTTGTCCGTGTAGTCCGCGTACCTATTTTATTCATAACCCTAACCGAAAGAAAGAAATCAATTCTGCCAATGGATAAAGAGACTAAATCCACGTCAATCCCATATCAACGCTGTATCAAGTCCGTACCATCTCCGTGTCTATAGAAACAGACTTGGTACGGAGTTGGTATGGACTTGACACGGAGTTGGTACGGACTTGGCTATATCCGGATAAGGATGAAACGAAAAAAATGTCATGCACTTCCCTTTTGGCTATTTGGCATTATGGCAATATGACAATTTCTCTAACAAGGGAAAGTCATACTTACAATACACAATGCAAATTATGTGTTTTATTTCAATTTAAAACACAAAAGCCTGTATTTTATTTCAATTTAAAACACAGCTCCAATAAACAGATATTTTGCAAGTCACAAAAACCCGCATTATTATACCAATTTGAAATTAAATTAATACTTTTGCCAAACATTTTGATAGTAATAACAGGTATTACCACAGAATAAAGTAAACTTAAAAAGATGAAAGAAAAACTTTTTAACAACGAAACAAAGAGAAAAGCCGGACAACAGGGAAGGGAAGAAAGCCAACATCCTGTATATCAACGACAGCCCAAGCAGTTGGGCTTGTATGATGCAGAGAACGAGCATGACGCTTGTGGTGTCGGTATGTTAGTGAACATCCACGGAGGCAAGTCACACGAACTGGTGGAGTCTGCATTGAAGGTGTTGGAGAACATGCGTCACCGGGGCGCCGAAGGTGCGGATAACAAAACCGGAGACGGTGCCGGCATCCTGCTGCAAATCCCGCATGAGTTTATTCTTTTGCAGGGTATTCCTGTTCCCGAGAAAGGGAAATACGGTACAGGTCTTCTCTTTCTACCGAAAGATGAGAAAGACCAAGGTGCTATCTTAAGTATCATCATCGAAGAGATTGAAAAAGAAGGATTGACATTGATGCACCTGCGCAATGTGCCCACCTGTCCAGAAATCTTAGGAGAATCGGCACTTGCTAACGAACCGGATATCAAACAAATTTTCATCACCGGATTTACGGAAAGCGAGACAGCCGACCGTAAACTCTATCTCATAAGAAAAAGAATAGAAAACAAAGTACGCAAATCGGATATTGCCACGCGCGAAGATTTCTACGTTGTCTCCCTATCCACGAAGAACATCATCTATAAAGGTATGCTCTCTTCACTGCAACTGCGAGGCTACTTCCCCGATCTGACAAACCCCTATTTCACCAGCGGCATAGCACTGGTGCACTCCCGCTTCAGCACCAACACCTTCCCTACCTGGGGACTGGCACAACCGTTCCGCCTCCTGGCTCACAACGGCGAAATCAACACCATCCGCGGCAACCGGGGTTGGATGGAAGCCCGTGAAAGTGTGCTCTCCTCTCCCATCCTGGGCGACATCAGGGAGATGCGCCCCATCATTCAGCCGGGAATGAGCGACAGTGCCTCACTGGACAATGTTCTGGAATTCCTCGTTATGTCAGGCCTCAGCCTGCCGCACGCCATGGCCATGCTGGTGCCGGAATCTTTCAATGAAAAGAACCCTATCAGCGAAGATCTGAAAGCATTCTATGAATACCACTCCATCCTGATGGAACCCTGGGATGGCCCTGCCGCCTTGCTGTTCAGCGACGGACGTTTTGCAGGCGGTATGCTCGACCGTAACGGATTGCGTCCTGCACGCTATCTGATTACGCACAACGACATGATGGTAGTGGCCAGCGAAGTAGGCGTGATGGATTTCGAACCGGGAGACATCAAAGAAAAGGGACGCCTGCAACCGGGTAAAATACTACTGGTAGATACCGAAAAAGGCGAAATCTACTACGACGGAGAATTGAAAAAACAGTTGGCCGAAGCCAAGCCTTACCGCAGTTGGCTGGCAACGAACCGCATCGAACTGGATGAGCTGAAAAGCGGCCGTAAGGTAGCGCACACTGTGCCCGATTACGAGAGGATGCTGCGTACCTTCGGCTATTCCAAGGAAGATGTGGAGCGGCTCATCGTTCCGATGTGTACCACGGGTGCCGAGCCTATCCACTCAATGGGAAATGATACGCCGCTTGCCGTGCTTTCGGATAAGCCGCAACTACTGTACAACTACTTCCGTCAACAGTTTGCACAAGTCACTAATCCGCCTATCGACCCGATACGCGAGGAACTGGTAATGTCACTGACGGAATATATCGGCGCCGTGGGCATGAACATCCTGACACCCAGCGAAAGCCATTGTAAGATGGTACGCCTCAACCATCCCATCCTGAGCAATGCACAACTGGATATTCTTTGCAACATCCGCTACAAAGGTTTCAAAACGGTGAAACTGCCCTTGCTGTTTGAAGTAGCAAAGGGTCGTGCCGGATTGCAGGAAGCACTCACAGCACTTTGCAAGCAAGCAGAAGAGTCCGTCAGCGAAGGGGTGAACTACATTGTATTGAGCGACCGTGATGTGGATGCCACTCATGCGGCCATCCCCTCCCTACTGGCAGTAAGCGCAGTACACCACCACCTTATCTCCGTGGGTAAACGTGTACAGACGGCATTGGTAGTGGAAAGCGGTGAAATACGCGAGGTGATGCACGCAGCCCTGTTACTGGGATTTGGCGCCAGTGCCCTGAACCCTTACATGGCATTCGCCGTGATCGACAAGCTGGTGGCGAAGAAAGAAATCCAGTTGGATTATGCCACAGCCGAAAAGAAATATATCAAATCCATCTGCAAGGGATTGTTTAAGATCATGAGTAAGATGGGTATCAGTACCATCCGCTCGTATCGGGGAGCGAAAATATTCGAAGCCGTAGGTTTGAGTGAAGAGCTCAGCAATGCTTATTTCGGCGGGTTGAGATCCACAATAGGCGGTATCCGGCTGGATGAAGTGGCACGCGATGCAATCGCATTTCACGATGCAGGCTTTGCCGCACAGGTAGACGGATTACTCCCCAACAACGGTTTGTACGCTTTCCGTAAAGACGGAGAAAAACATGCCTGGAACCCGGAAACCATTTCTACCTTGCAACTTGCCACACGCCTGGGCAGCTATAAGAAGTTCAAAGAATTCACCAGTCTGGTAGACAGAAAAGAAGCGCCTATCTTCCTGCGCGACTTTCTGGATTTCCGCCGTACCCCCATTTCTATAGATAAGGTTGAACCGATAGAAAACATAATGCACCGCTTTGTGACGGGTGCCATGAGTTACGGGTCTATCAGCAAAGAAGCGCATGAGGCAATGGCCATTGCCATGAACCGGATTCACGGACGCAGCAACACAGGTGAGGGAGGCGAAGACAGCGCACGCTTTACTCCCCGCGAAGACGGAACCAGTCTGCGTAGTGCCATCAAGCAGGTAGCTTCGGGACGTTTCGGCGTAACAACGGAGTATCTGGTGAATGCCGATGAAATACAAATCAAAGTGGCACAAGGGGCCAAACCGGGTGAAGGCGGTCAGTTGCCGGGCTTTAAAGTAGACCAGGTGATTGCGAAAACACGTCATTCCATTCCCGGCATTTCATTGATTTCTCCCCCGCCCCATCACGACATTTATTCCATCGAAGACCTGGCACAGTTGATCTTCGACCTGAAGAATGTAAATCCTCATGCCAAGATCAGTGTGAAACTGGTAGCCGAAAGCGGTGTAGGAACCATTGCCGCCGGAGTGGCCAAAGCAAAAGCAGACCTTATCGTCATCTCCGGTGCGGAAGGTGGTACGGGCGCCTCTCCTGCCTCCAGTATCCGCTATGCCGGTATCTCTCCTGAACTGGGACTAAGCGAGACGCAACAAACTCTTGTACTGAACGGTCTGCGCGGGCAAGTGATGTTGCAGGTGGACGGGCAACTGAAAACCGGTCGTGACATCGTACTGATGGCGATGCTGGGTGCCGAAGAGTTCGGATTTGCAACCAGTGCTTTGATTGTACTGGGCTGCGTCATGATGCGCAAATGCCATCAGAACACCTGCCCCGTGGGTGTGGCAACGCAAAACGAGGAACTTCGCCGGCGCTTCCACGGACGCAGCGAATACCTGGTGAACTTCTTCACTTTCCTGGCGCAGGAAGTGCGGGAATATCTCGCCGAAATCGGTGTGGAACGTATGGATGACATTATAGGACGCACGGATCTTATTATCCGCAAGTCAGAAAACGAATCACCCAAGCAATCCCTGATTACTTTCGACAAAATACTGGCACGCATCGATAATGGTGCAGCCATCCGCCACACCATCGACCAGCAACACGGCATCGACCACGTAAAAGACGTTGAAATGCTGCATGCCGCTGCCGAAGCTCTGGAAAACCAGAAAGAAATCTCACTGGAATATACGATTGCCAATACGGATCGTGCTTGCGGAGCTATGCTTTCGGGCACCATTGCCGCGAAGTACGGTGAAGCGGGACTGCCGGAACATACGTTGAACGTAAAGTTCAAAGGTTCTGCAGGACAAAGTTTCGGTGCCTTCCTTGTACCGGGTGTTAACTTCAAGCTGGAAGGTGAAGCGAACGATTACCTCGGCAAAGGCCTTTCGGGTGGACGGATTGCCGTATTGCCTCCGGTACGCTCTAACTTCCAGGCCGAAAAGAATACGATTGCAGGAAACACCTTGCTCTATGGCGCAACCAGTGGTGAAGTTTACATCAATGGACGCGTAGGCGAACGTTTCGCTGTCCGCAATTCCGGTGCCATTGCCGTAGTAGAGGGTGTAGGCGATCATTGTTGCGAGTACATGACGGGCGGTCGTGTGGTAGTCCTCGGTTCAACAGGGCGCAACTTCGCAGCCGGTATGTCGGGCGGTGTAGCTTATGTATGGAATAAGGATGGAAACTTCGATTATTTCTGTAACATGGAAATGGTGGAACTAAGCCTCATCGAAGAAGCCTCCTATCGTAAAGAGTTGCACGAACTCATCCGTCAGCACTACCTCTATACAGGCTCCAACCTGGCACGCACTATGCTTGATGACTGGAACCGATATGTGGATGAGTTTATCCAGATAGTCCCCATCGAGTACAAGAAGGTACTGCAAGAAGAGCAAATGCGGAAACTGCAACAGAAGATTGCAGAGATGCAACGTGATTATTAAATCGCGTTGCGATTTAATAATCACGAATTAATAATGAAAGAATAAAGGAATGAAAGGCTGCGCAATGCATGCCCCTCTTCCCCTCCCTTTCAATTATTAATTCACCCATCACCAGCTTTAATTCTTTAATTATTAATTATTAATTTGTTTATCATGTCCTTCTTAAACATACCACGACAGGAAGCGGGATACCGTCCTGTCCACGAACGTATCACAGACTTCAGTCAGGTGGAGCAAACTTTAAACAGTCACGAACGCAAACTCCAGGCATCACGTTGCATGGATTGCGGTGTACCCTTCTGTCACTGGGCATGCCCGTTGGGCAATAAGCAACCTGAATTTCAGGATGCACTTTATAAAGGTAAATGGCGCGAAGCATACGAAGTGCTCGCCGCCACAAACGACTTCCCCGAATTTACCGGACGCATCTGTCCGGCACTTTGCGAAAAGTCATGTGTACTGAAGCTTTCGTGTGATGAGCCTGTCACCATTCGTGAAAACGAGGCGGCTATTGCCGAAGCGGCTTTTCGCGAAGGTTACATCGTGCCCATTCAGCCCGAACGTAATGGAAAGCGGGTTGCCATCATCGGTGCAGGTCCTGCGGGACTCTCCGCTGCCTGCCGGCTGAATGCTAAAGGCTATGAAGTGACTCTTTTTGACAGCAAACCCATGCCCGGCGGATTACTGCGCTATGGTATTCCTAATTTTAAACTCGATAAGGCAGTAATCGACCGCCGGATGGGAGTGCTTGAAGCCGAAGGCATCAAGTTCGAAATGGGCGTAACGGTAGATGTACAGAACCTCCCCGCGGGCTTTGATGCCTACTGCATCTGCACCGGGACGCCGCAGGCACGCGACCTCAATATCCCCGGACGCGAACTGAAAGGTATTTATCTTGCCCTCGAAATGCTGTCCCAGCAAAATCATATCCTCGATGGAGAAACGTTCCCCAAAGACCGTCTGGTAAATGCCAAGGGCAAACGGGTTCTCGTCATCGGTGGCGGTGATACAGGATCGGATTGTATCGGTACGAGCATCCGCCAGGGAGCCGTGAGTGTGACACAGATTGAAATCATGCCACAGCCTCCCGTAGGTCACAATGACGCTACTCCTTGGCCACAATGGCCCATTGTGCTGAAGACGACTTCAAGTCACGAAGAAGGTTGCACGCGCCGCTGGTCGCTGACATCCAATCAGTTTATTGGCAAGAATGGAAAAGTCTGCGGTGTAGGGGTGGAAGAAGTGGAATGGATTCCGGCTCAGGATGGCGGACGCCCTACCATGAAGCCTACCGGAAAGAAGGAAGTGATAGACGCCGATATGGTGCTTCTGGCCATGGGCTTCCTGAAACCGGAACAGCCTGAATTTCCGGAAAATGTGTTCGTAGCAGGTGATGCGGCACGCGGTGCCAGCCTTGTGGTGCATGCACTGGCGGACGGGCGGAGAGTGGCAGAACGGATAGACAAGTATTTGAGTGATTAGTGGTAAGTGATTAGTGATTAGCAGGCTGTGCTATGCTTACTAATTACTAATTACTAATCACTCATCACTAATCACTGAACTAATCACTAATCATTAACCCCTAATCACTAAATATCATGTGTGGAATCGTAGGTATCTTCAATATCAAATCTCAATCCCAGGAATTGAGAAACAAAGCGCTTCGAATGGCGCAGAAAATCCGTCATCGCGGACCGGACTGGAGTGGTATTTATGTAGGCGGCAGTGCCATCCTGGCTCACGAACGTCTTTCCATCGTCGATCCGGAAAGTGGCGGACAACCATTGTATTCTCCGGATGGCAAGCAAATCCTTGCCGTCAACGGTGAGATCTATAATCATCGGGAAATCCGTTCCCGCTACGCCGGCAAGTATGCTTTCCGTACAGGATCGGACTGTGAAGTCATTCTCGCATTATATAAGGATAAAGGCATTCATTTCCTCGAAGAATTGAACGGTATCTTCGCCTTTGCCCTTTACGACGAGGAAGCAGACGATTATCTGATTGCCCGTGACCCTATCGGGGTAATCCCTCTTTATATCGGTCGTGACGACCAGGGACATATCTACGTCGGTAGCGAACTGAAAGCTCTCGAAGGTTTCTGTGATACCTACGAGCCTTTTCTGCCCGGACATTACTTCTGGGGACGTGAAGGGAAAATGCATCGTTGGTATCAACGCCCCTGGACCGATTATGCCGCCGTCAAAGCCAATGACACCACCGCCCGCCGGGCTACCCAACCAGAAATCAACAGCGTAAAACTCGCCCTTGAAGCTGCCGTGCAACGCCAGTTAATGTCCGATGTTCCTTACGGTGTCCTGCTCAGTGGTGGTCTCGACTCTTCCGTCATCTCCGCCATTGCCAAGAAATATGCCCGCAAGCGCATTGAAACCAACAACCAGAGCGAAGCCTGGTGGCCTCAACTCCACTCCTTCGCCGTCGGTCTGCGCGGTGCACCGGACTTGATTAAAGCCCGTGAAGTGGCGGAATATATCGGCACTGTTCACCATGAAATCAATTATACCATTCAGGAAGGGCTCGATGCCTTGCGTGATGTCATCTACTTTATCGAAACATACGACGTTACCACTGTTCGTGCTTCCACACCGATGTACCTGTTGGCACGTGTCATCAAGTCTATGGGCATTAAGATGGTGCTTAGTGGTGAAGGTGCCGATGAGGTTTTCGGTGGTTATCTCTACTTCCACAAAGCCCCCACACCGCAGGCTTTCCACGAAGAAACGATCCGTAAGCTCTCCAAGTTGCACCTGTACGACTGTCTGCGTGCGAATAAGAGCCTTTCTGCTTGGGGTGTAGAAGGTCGTGTTCCCTTCCTCGATAAAGAATTCCTGGATGTGGCAATGAACCTCAGCCCTGCCGTCAAGATGTGTCCGGGCAAAGAAGTGGAAAAGCGCATTGTGCGCGAAGCTTTTCAGGATATGCTGCCTCAAAGTGTTGCCTGGCGGCAAAAAGAGCAATTCTCCGATGGCGTCGGTTACAATTGGATTGATACATTGAAGGCTATTACTTCTGCCGCCGTCACCGACCATCAGATGGAACATGCCGCCGAACGGTTTCCCATCAATCCACCACAGAATAAGGAGGAATATTACTATCGTAGCATTTTCGAAGAACACTTCCCCAGTCAGTCGGCTGCCCGAAGCGTGCCCAGTGTGCCGAGCGTGGCTTGCTCTACTGCTGAAGCACTCGCCTGGGATGCCACATTGCAAGGGAAAAATGATCCGAGCGGACGGGCTGTGGCAGATGTGCACGAAGTACCCATTTAATTCATTACCATGCTTGGAAACAGGAATAAATAAGTATCAGCCGTGGCAGGAAGATAGCAAAATAAGTGTTATCTTTGCTGCCACGGACTTTTATAAGTATTTTAAGTATCTAAGTAATACCATTGAGTTATGGAACAGAACAGCATCAAAGGCATCCCCTACGGGCTGACCGACTATACCCGTCTCGCCCGTGAAAACTATTACTACGTGGACAAGACTCACTTTATCCCTCTGATAGAGCAGTTCGCTTCATATCTTTTTCTCATCCGCCCCCGCCGGTTCGGCAAGACGCTGCTCATCAACATGCTGGCGGCCTATTATGACATCAATAACGCCGACCGCTTCGAAGAGCTCTTTGGCGAACAATGGATATACGAACATCCCACTTCCCTGAGAGCGAAGTTCATGATACTCAGGTTCAACTTCTCCGCCGTCAACTCCACACCCGGAAGGCTGGAGGAATCGTTCGAGAAGCACTGTACGGAGCGTTTCGTAGAGTTTGCCAACAACTACGAACACCTGTTCCAGCCCGGCTTTCGCGAGGAATTGATGAGTCGCACCTTAGCCTCCGAACGGCTGGATTATATCAATAGCACCGCCAGCCGGTTGCGCCTGCGTATCTACCTCATCATCGACGAGTACGACAACTTCACCAATACCATCCTTTCCACCTTCGGAAAGGATGCGTATCGTAAGGCCACCCACGGCGAAGGCTTCTTCCGCTACTTCTTCAACGTGCTCAAGTTCCTCACTTCCGGCAACAGCATGGCACTGGAACGTATGTTCATCACCGGTGTAAGCCCCATCACGTTGGATGACGTGACGAGTGGTTTCAATATCGGAACCAACATCACCACCTCGCCGTTGTTCAACTCTCTGGTAGGCTTCACCGAAACGGAGCTGCGCACCATGCTGGAGTATTACCGCGACCAAGGCGTACTGACGATGGACGTGGAAGAAATGATTCGCGACATGAAGCCTTGGTACGACAACTACTGCTTTGCCGAGGAATGCCTGAACGAAAGTATGTACAATTCCGACATGACGCTCTACTACGTAAACAGTTGTCTGAAAGTCGGTAAAAAGCCCAAAGAAATGGTGGACACAAACATCCGCACGGACTACAATAAGTTGCGTCACCTCATCCGGATAGATCACGAACTGGGCGCCAACTTCTCCGTTATCCGCGAAATCGTGGAAAACGGACGGACATCAGGCACCATCAGTAGCGCCTTTTCCGTAGAGAAGATGGTGGACCGGAACAACTTCAAGTCATTGCTCTACTACTTCGGCCTGCTCAGCATCCGGGGCGTGGAGCGCGGACAGACAGTGCTCACCATCCCCAACAACACCGTACGCGAGCAGTTCTACACTTACCTGACGGAGGCTTACAACCAAGCTGACATCTTCAGTTTGGACTTCTCCGACCTGGCCGACCTGATGACGGGCATGGCATACGATGCCGCCTGGCAACCCCTCTTCGCCTACATCGCCGCCGAACTGGAGAAGCAAAGCCGCATCCGCGAGTTCATTGACGGTGAAGCACACGTGAAGGGTTTTCTTCTTGCCTATCTCAACATGACGAACCTTTACCAGCTGATGCCCGAATATGAACTGGGCAAGGGCTACGCCGACTTCTACTTCCGTCCCAATCCGCAGATGCCGGATATCCGCTATGCCTATCTGATGGAGGTGAAATACCTGAAACGCGACGAGCCCGAAAGCCGCATCACCACGTTGAAGGAAGAAGCCCGGAAGCAATTACTGAAGTACGCCTCGGATGAAATAGTCATGCAGACCATCGGCGGAGCGCAACTCAAACTAATCACCATTGTCTTCCGAGGTTGGGAAATTGTCGGAATGGAGGAGACAAAGATTAGTGAAAAAGTAATGGACTAAAATTAATATCAAACGCTTATGTGCAGTGAAAGATTACGTGATAAGGCATGTAAGGTCGTACCATTGTGTAAACAATTTACCACCCGAAACCTATCGACAGAATACCAAAGGTTCTTATCACAGTCTCAAATATAGACAAATCACAGGCATTTTTCTGCTTTATTAAGCTTCTCGTTATTCGTTTTTAAAGAATAACGGGAACGTTTTTAAAGAATGTGCTCAACGTTTATTAAAAACGTAAAAAGCCTCTTTTAAGCCCGAATCCGATAAATATCAACAAAAAAGGCGATAATTTCCTATTGAAATTACCGCCTTTCTTATTTTTTGTCTGTTATTATCTTAGAAAACAAGTCGTATGAATTCTCTATTATCAACTACCCTGCAAAGATACGACATCCGAAAGGTGAAGTCAAGTATTCTGGCAGGTTTTTCCGACTTTTCTTTTTTTTATTTTTTAATTCTTCCATTTTGTTTTTGTCCGATACCATTTTTTTCTAATTTTGGGAATTAGAAATTAGGAACTTACGTTAACTTAACACACAACAAAGATGAAATATAAAACTTATCTGGTAACAGTCTTATGGGGAGCCCTTTTATCCCTGACTTTACCTGGCGCAGCACAAAATAATCTTCAACATCAAAAGGACTCTCTACGCCAAGTGATTGAGCACTCCGAAGGCATCGATAAACTGAGGTCGTACCACCGATTGTACTATCTATATATGTCCGAAATTGCCGACGACCGGAAAATGGATACCTTGCTCACCGTGTTCGACCAGGCGGAAGCCGAAGCCATTAGGCAGGGAAACACAAAAATGCAGGGAATGGTATATGGAAACCTCATCATCTCCCATATAAACAGAAACGAGTACGACCAAATCATTCAGAAAGCTCCCGCCTACCTCGATTTCTATATCAAGCACGAACAATGGAGACTCTATTATCAGATACACATGCAGCTTATCACCGCCTACAATCTGAAAGGAGATTATACACACGCGGCGGAAGAAGCGCAACTGATGTTCGACCGTGCCAAGGAACGGAAGGACAAGGCGGGAATGGCGACAGCGCTCTATGCCACAGCCATCACCTATAATGTGCAGGACAGATGGAAAGAGGAAGAAGACTGTTTCAGGGAGTGCATCAGCCTGCTATGGGAAGTTTCGGGATACGACAATATCCTGACACAAGCCTACGCATTCTTATGCAGTTCGCTTCGGGCGCAAGCCCAATATGATGAGATATTGAAACTCGTGCCCGAATACCGAAAAGCCATCGCACGATTTGAGAAAGCCGCCGGAAGAGAGCAACCGGAAGCATGGGGAAACCTCTATGTGGCATTGATGAATACCTATATAGATACAAAAGACTATGACAAGGCAGGCGAATATCTCGCTAAGCTGGACGGCATCGTCAACAACAATATCTCAAAATATGAACTGGCACGGGCAAGGGCGCTGATATTCCAGTCACGGGGAAATTATAGCAAGGCGCTTGCCGCAATAGACAGTGCCGCAGTGGAAGTTCCGGAATCGGACTTCGACCTCAACGCCACCCGGAAGATAAAGATGGAGATACTTGCCCGGATGGGACGCATCGATGACGCTTTTCAACTATTTGATGAAATCATCGCTACGAATGACAGCCTGAAGAATGTGGAAGTCAACGCCCGTTTCGACGAATTGCGTACCCGGTATGAGGTGGAAAAGCATATCGCGGAGAAGGAACGCAACTTCCATTACTTCCTTTTTGCCCTTGGCATCTGCCTGGTTCTGACGTTGCTGCTGGCAGGCGTTTTCTATTACAACCGGGTGATCGCTATCAAAAACCGTAAGCTGTATGAACGGATCAAGGAACAAGACCGGCTGGCGGACGAACTGGCAGAGCTGGAGCGTGCCCGCCGATCCGAAGCTTCCGCTGAAACTTCCGGCAGTGAACCGGACGAAACAGTGGAAACCGTGGGTGCAGATGCCCCCGGCAGTGAACAAAAGAATCTGGTCATGCGGTTGCAGGAGTATCTACTCTCCCACGACAACCTGTTGGATGCCGAAGTGAATCGCGACGACATTATATCCGCGCTCGGCACCAACAAGAACACATTGACAGATGCGGTGAAAGCCGTTACGGGAAAATCGCCCATGGAGTATATGCGCATCTTGAAAGTAGAGGAGGCACGCAAGCAGATGGACGCCCATCCCGAATTGACCATCGAGGCGGTGGCTTTCAGTTGTGGTTTTAATATACCAAGCACTTTCTACCGGATGTTCCGGAAACAATATGGCATTAGTCCGGCGGAATATCGAAAAATGGCAAAGACTCAGGAAAAATAAGAAGAAAGACTTCTTAAACTAAAAAAGCACGATGAATTCGTGCTTTTTTTATGTTTTGAAGTATTGAGAGAATAGCAGAAAAGGACAAAATGCAATAAAGTTGGGACAAAATGCAATGTTTTCCTGCACAAGAATCGTGTAATTTGCAACAAAAACAATAGCTATGAATGATTACATCTTTCTTATCACTTTAGTGCTTGTCTTTTGCTCGTTGGCAATTGTGACTTGCGTCCTTTTGTATTGCAGGAAGATAGAGCAGAAGTGTAACTATTATATAGCAAAGAGCATCCGTGAACAAGATGGCTTGGCCAAACAACTGGAAAGAACACGTATCGAAAAGGAAATGATCGAAAAGGTGGTTAAGACTGATTTGTCGGAAGTCGTTAAATCTCCCGAATTCTCAGAGGCCGTTAAAACGTCCATTACGGAAAAGAAAGCCGATAACAACATGACTGACGCAAAGAAAAAGGCGTCACGGATAGAGATTACCTATTATATATAACACACATATAATAAATGAACCTATGAAACAGTTACAAAAAATTCTATTGGCTCTCTTTGTCTGGGGAGTGACGGCAATCGGAAATTCTTTTGCGCAGTCATCCGCGGACACGACGGAATCTAATTTCATCACTGCCGCGCGTGCATACCATACTAATAAGGATATGGTGGTAGGCTTCGCTCTGCGCACCAACCTTTTGTATGACGCCTTCCTGCTCCCCACGCTTGGTGTGGAATGGCGGGTGAACCGCAACTGGGGCATTAAGTTGGATGGCAGCCTGAGTTGGTGGGGCAGTAGTAGCGATAAGGTGCAAAAAGTATGGCTCCTGAATCCGGAAGTGCGCTGGTATCTGCTGCGTGATAAACGCCTCTACGTAGGCGCATCGGGCAGCTACGGGGAATACAACATATATAAGTATCCCCTCGGCAGGCTTTTCTCAAAAGATACCGGCTATCAGGGTACGCTGTGGAGCGCGGGTGTAACGGTAGGCTATCAGCTTTGCCTCTCCCGTAAGTTCTCGGTAGATTTTAACCTCGGCATGGGATATACCCGCTCTAAGTACGACAGCTTCGGCATGACGGACGGCGTGAGGGTATCGAAGGAGCGTGACAAGACCAAGAACTTCTTCGGTCCCACGCAGGCAGGTATCAACCTTGTATGGACATTTGGAAACAACAAGTAGAAAAACTCTAAAACGCAAAATATGAAAAAGATTGTATTATTCTTAGGATCGGTACTCCTCCTCGCAAGCTGCGACGTGAAAGACCCGATCTACAACACACCGCACCCCAATCACGGCATTGTGATGGGGCTTACGGAATGGTCGCAACGCGGCGAAGGCGTAGAGGTTCCCGCCGAATACCTTGTCGAAGTATCCGGCACGACGAACACGGCAAACGCGACAGCTACAGCAACTGCGACGACTACGGCAAACGCGACAACGTTCACCATGCCCGGACTTTTTGAACCGGGCAACGTGGAAGTGCTTGCCTATAACCTCCCGGCAGGCGTCAGCGCAAATGGTGGCATCGCCACGGTCAGCACCGGAACAGACGGCACGCTGCTCGTTCCCGATGCGGGCGTCCTCTTCTCCGGCGTGGCAACGGTTCATGTGGTTGCCGACGACACAGCACGGGTAACCCTCGCCATGCAGCAACGGATGCGTGAAGTGCGCTTCACGCTCACCATCACCGACGGCGCCCCGGAACGCATCACCGACATCAAAGCCCGTCTGGACGGTGTGGCAGCGTCGATAAACCTGCGGACGGGTGAGGTAATAGGCAATTCCGCCTCCGTAATGCTCTCCTTTCTCCGCAAAGGCGACAAGCTCAGCGCCAACGTATGGATCATAGGCATCATCGAGGAAGCGAAACAACAGATCGTGACAACCCTCACTTTCTCCGACAACCACCGGATTGAAACCACCACCGATGTGACCGACATCTTCCACAACTTCAACGCGGACAAGCTCACCCCTTTGAGCATTACGGGCAGCCTTTACGCCCCCGTGGGTACAAAACCGGACGGAACCATTATCGACTGGAAACCGGGCAACGGCGATGGCGGCGACGTGGACACGAATATGTAATCAATAACCAAATAATAAATAAAAAAATGAATACACACATTAAAACAAAAAAAGTTATGAAATCAGTAAACCAAATCCGGTTCGTCGCTCTTATGGCAGCGGCAGCCACCCTCTTCGGAGGATGCGAAAAAGAGAGTGATAACACAGTGGATAACACACCCGTGGCAGCACGCATCACGTCCACCATCGACGACATGGCTACCCGTGCGGTGAACACAGCCTGGACAGCAGGCGACGCCATCGGTGTAAGTGGAAAATCGGGAGAGAAGCCCTATGTGAATGTGAAATACGTCACCACGGCGGGCAGAGGCGAGTTCACCGCAGTGAACGACGCGGGCAAAGACAACAACATCTACTTTCAGAACAAAAACGACGTGACATTTACCGCCTACTATCCCTACGACGGAGCAAACGGCACAGATCCGGGCACGAATGGCGTCATCGCCAAAACCATCACCGCCGATGACCAGAGTGCAGAAAAGCAGCCGCAGATAGACTTCCTCTTCGCCACCGCCACCGGCAGTTCGGCAAAACCAGACGTGAAGTTTCAGTTCCGTCATTGCATGAGCCGCCTTGTGCTCAACTTCTTGCCGGGCGACGATATCGCCTCGCTCAGCGACCTTAAGTACACCATCAGCGGCCTCGCGTTGGAGGGAACATTCAATGCTGGCACAGGAGAGACGAGAAAAACAGCGACAGGAAATTTAACGCTGTCCGTTTCCAACAATGCAAGCGCAATGTCCTCCACGCTGATTGTTTTCCCGCAACAAGCAAGTGGTGCAGATATTAGCATTACTATGAACGGAGTGGACTACACGGGAACAATCGACTTCCCCGAAAACGTGGCCAACAACAATCTGCACGAACTTCTCACGGGATATTCCTACACCTATAATATAAAGGTAAACAACACCACGCTCACCATCGAGAAGGCCATCATCAACGCATGGACGGAAGACTCGAAGAAGGACGTCGACGTATGGGGCTGACAAGCCAATTAACAGATAACAGGGAAAGAAAGAGAAACAAAAAAGGAACGAAAAAAGAAAGGAGAAACGATATGAAAACAACGGCCTGTAAAACAACCCACCGGATAACTGACCGGACACAGCGGACAAATTCCCACCGATTTGCCATCTGTCCGCTGTCAATAGTCCTTTGCTTAGCCCTCCTCACGGGGTGCAGCAACGATCTGGATACCTACAGCAACGTCGCCGGCCCCGCCATCGTAACCTTCGAAGCGGCGGTCACTCCGATGACTGCCGCCGATGCAGCACCGTCCGCCGAAGGAACCCGCGCCGTCGTGGACGGCACGTTCGAGGAAGGCGAGACCATCGGTGTCGTCGACAAAAGCATACCGGGCGTGGTGCACTGCTACGTCTACCATGACGGGCAATTCGTCCCCGCCACCGATACCGATGCCATCCACTGGTACGAAGGCGAGACGTCGAAAGAGATCGCTGCTTGGCGTCCCTATCCCTATATACCGATTGGCATCAAGACCCACCAGCCCCACGACCAGCGCAAGTACGACGACTTCGACAAAGCCAACATTCTCCTCTCCCGCGCAACGATTGACCGTAACACGCAACCAGTCCTTACGTTTACGCGCAATCTCTACACCCGCATCACGGTAAATCTCTGCGCGGGAAAGGGCACGTCCCCAAATGACATCGACCAGGCTACGCTGAAGCTTCTCAATCTCTGTACGAACGAGATTACCATAGATGACAATGGCAATTACACTGCATCTTATACTCTAAATGACATTTTACCCTACGAGCGTATTCCGGCCACCACCGGCTACCTCCGCACGTTCGAGGCAATCGTGAGGAGTAATGCCCTCCTATGGAGTGCAGATGACACCTATGAATTAATCCGCATCACCATCGGCAACCGCAACTATTCGTACCACAAACCAAAGGGACCAGAGCTGTTTTTCCGCCTTGGCGAACACCAAACCTACAACGTGACGGTGAACTCCAAGTGACAGATATAAACCAGTCTATTCACCCCCGCCCTCGTCAGAGAAAGGAGAAGAGCAAGGAGAGGACGGAAACGATTCACATTCAATTAACCTTTTAATAAAATGAATCATGGAAAATAATAGAATTAAAGAATCGATATCGGCTGTTAATCAATCGTTAGGTATTGACCTTGAAGTGATTGTTAATGATGCCCAATTGGAATCTCAAAAGAAATTCAAACTCACCTACGAGAAAGTGTTAACCGCATTACTTATCAAATGGATGCGGAACGATACAAAAGGTGAACTCGGCTTACCGCCGGACTTCAGTGTGAAAGATTTCGTTGCCGCACAATTGGGCTCCCTGCCTACAACCGGTGAGGAGATAGCAACCAGTGGAACCATGCAAGCCATCCCCAACCTCTTACTGATGCCTGAACTGGTGGAGAAAGTGAAACGGGCGAAAGGAAAAGAAGTGGAAACAATAGTAAATACGTTGTTCGACATGACAACGACTATCTTGCAGAATGACCGCTTTGATGTGATGGATATTGCAAACATATCAGTAAAATTCGGAATATTCGCTGTTAGTCTTATCGGAGGGGCAGCTGCAATAGTAACTTTAGCTTCTCTTTCAGCTACCACGTCCGGTGCAATAGTGCTTGCAGCCGTAGCGGGTGCAACTGCAGCCGGAGCAACCATAATCTTCTCGTTCCTGGCATTCATCTATTCTCTCTTTACCTGCGGGATACTGTTTGACCGTAGTTTCTTCGGAATCGTACTGAACGATACAGACAAGGATTTGTCAATCCCCGACTGGAAAAATGAAAGCAATGCCAAATCACGTTATAGTGGTACCTACTGCCGTCATGGCTGGCTGTCGGGTTTGATGATAGACGATTATAACGGCGGACAGGCAGCCGTGGTTGGCAAGCGGGGGGAAGTCCAAAACCAGCATTACTGCTATTGTGGACTATATTTACTGGAAAAGAATTTCGGTGCAACCGGCTCTGAAGGCTTCTTCCGCTTCGAGATAAACTCTGTGAAATTCGACATGAACGCCACCTGCCCAATGTCGTATGATAACCGTCTGTACACTTCTTTCGACCATACCAATGAGAGCTTATATAAAGCTAATAGCAATGTCGCGAATGAATGGAAGGATAAGAAGAAGAAGAGTAAAGACGAAGCGTTGTACGGGAAAGTTTCCGCGAAAGGAGTCAGTGCAATTTATTCATTAAATAAGTTAACCGGCTCACCTGCTTACGGAATCACAATCGTTGAAGAGAGCTAAAACAACATTCGCCCAAGCCGGAGACGGGCATAAAAAAGACTCCGGCAACCACATTTTTTAATGACAAATTCCGGCAGCCCCGTGGCGTGTCCGAGAGATGAAATTATAAACGGAATAAAAGAACGCGAACTACACAAATCTGTCATTCAATAATCCACTTCTCTATATTCCTTGTTTTATTACTGAAGTTCACACCTATTTTGAATAATTTCCTCGGGTCTGTCTCAAAAGGAAGAGCATACTGTTTTTCTTCTATTTGCTGCAAAGCCTCCTCTGCAGTACCTTCCAGTTTGAATTCCATGACGTAAATGTAATCGGCAGTCTTCACTACCAGATCCACCCTCCCTTCCGAAGTGTGATATTCCGCCTGTGTGTAGAAACCCACCAGTTTGAAGACGATAAACAGCACATTTTGGTAATGTAATTCCAAGTCTTTCACCAATTCATAAGGTGTGTCGGCAAAAAAGCTTTGCAGCCTCTTAAAGAAAGCGTTAGGTTGGCCGGAACGTATCTCACGAACAAATCTTTGTATCTCAAACGGTGCTTCTAACTGGTTGAAGCGGGTATAAAACGGCATCAGAAATCTGATAAAGCCCTCTTCCACTTCCCGGTTAGGGAAACCGAGACGGTATAGACCGAATTCCTTATCATACCCCTTTATCGTGAGATAACCGCTTTGGAAAATAACCGGTATGGGTTCGTTGTCGCCATAAATACAGTTCAGCACATCAGCATCCGTTTCTTCATGCGCCATGCGCTCCAAATTGTAATGATTGCGTCTCAGCAACTCCACAAGGTAAGTAGGCGTTCCGGTTTCAAACCAATAGTTGCCGAATTTCATCTTAAAGAATGTATTCAGCAAACTGAAAGGATTGTAGATGCCGTCCGTATTTTCTGTAAAGTGATAACCGTCATAGCACGCTTTCAGTTCATTGCACACTTCCTGATACGTCATTTTCTGCGCGGCTGCCAATTCGTGCAGGTCTTCTTCAAAATTAAGATGTATCTCCTTTTCAGTAATTCCACAGATGGAAATAAACGGCTCGTCCATGGAGATATCATTCAAATTGTTCAGGTCACTGAACACACTGACTTTGCCAAACTTAGTCACTCCCGTCAGCAAGGCAAACTTGATGCAGCCGTCCATGGTTTTCAGTACGCCATAGAAAGGTTTCAGAGTGTTGCGGAATTCGCGTTGCAGTTCCTCGTTGCCGATAGCTTGGAGCAAGGGTTTGTCATATTCGTCGATGAGAATGGCTACACGCTCACCACTTTGCTCATAGGCTCGTTCCACGGCTCCCGCAAAACGCAGGGCGAGGGTACTCTCAGCAACACCGGTTCCATAAAGTTCTTCCCACTTTGATAAGTTTTTGTCCAGTATCTTGTCCAGACTATCCGGCGTATCATATTTCCCGATATTCAAGTCCAGATGCAACACAGGACGTTTCACCCAGTCTTTTTCCAAAGCTTCCACCGCCAAGCCTTCAAACAAGTCCCGTTTCGCCTCAAAATAGGCTTCGAGCGTGGAAATCAGCAAACTCTTCCCAAAACGGCGGGGGCGGGAAAGGAAAAAGTAACTGCCACTCTTCACCAACTTATACATCAATGCAGTTTTATCCACATAAACGTATCCTTCCTTACGAATCTTCTCGAAGTTTTGTATCCCGATAGGATATATTCTGTTACCCATGTCCTTGCCTCCTTCTACTATAATAGTATTCATTAATGCTACAAAGATAATGTAAACCGAGAACAGTATAAAATGAACTCGTTCATTTTTTTATGCCGAGGTGCAACTTATCTTCTTCAAAGATAATGCAAATCGAAGGCAGCACTTTCATTTTCCCAATTTATTCCCTACCTTTGTACCCGCTTTTTTAGAAAGGCAGGATTCGTTCTATTATTTAAGTTTCGCAGGTGCTCAACTTATTAGTTGACAAGATTTCAGTTGACAAGGTAACAAGGGAGATAGTCTCACAAACGATTCTCACCTATCGTATTCTCATGAAAAGCCTGACATTCTTGCCTTGTTCCCTTGTCAACTGAGACCTTGTTAACTACGAAAGTTGAGCTTGCGAAACTTGAGTTCTATTAGTTTTAGGTTAAACACTTAATAACGCTTATGCAAAAGTCTGACTGCATCATCGGTGTAGAGCACGTATCGAAATACTTCGGAGACAAAGCCGTACTGAATGATGTAAACCTCTCTGTCCGTAAGGGCGAATTTGTAACGATATTGGGCCCCTCCGGCTGCGGCAAGACTACTTTGTTGCGCCTGATAGCCGGTTTCCAGACCGCCTCGGAAGGTATCATCACCATCGCCGGAAAAGACATCACGCAAACACCGCCACACCAACGTCCGGTGAATACCGTCTTTCAGAAGTATGCCCTTTTCCCCCACCTCAACGTGTACAACAACATCGCTTTCGGACTGAAGCTCAAAAAGATGCCCGAAGCCACCATTGGCAAGAAAGTGAAACAAGCCCTCCGCATGGTAGGTATGACGGATTACGAAGACCGTGACGTCGACTCCCTCTCCGGCGGACAGCAACAACGTGTTGCCATCGCCCGTGCCATCGTCAACGAACCCGAAGTGCTGTTACTGGACGAACCCCTCGCCGCCCTCGACCTCAAAATGCGTAAAGACATGCAGATGGAGTTGAAAGAGATGCACCAGAAGCTCGGAATCACCTTCGTCTACGTTACCCACGACCAGGAAGAAGCCCTTACTCTGAGCGACACCATCGTCGTGATGAGCGAAGGCCGCATCCAGCAGATAGGTACGCCGACAGACATCTACAACGAACCCATCAACTCTTTCGTTGCCGATTTCATCGGAGAAAGTAACATCCTGAACGGCCTCATGCTTCAGGACAAAGCCGTATCCTTTGCCGGACACGAATTTGAATGTGTCGACAAGGGCTTTGGCGAAAACACTCCCGTCGATGTAGTCATCCGCCCCGAAGACATCTATATATTCGAACCTTCTGCCGCTGCCCAACTGATGGGTACTGTCACCTCCTGCATCTTCAAAGGTGTGCATTACGAAATGATGGTACAGACTAACGAGGGTTACGAATTCATGGTGCAGGACTATCACAGTTTCGAAGCCGGACGGGAAGTCGGTCTGCTCGTGAAACCTTTCGACATTCACGTAATGAAGAAAGAACGCACCTGCAACACCTTCGAAGGCAAGCTCATAGACTCCACACACGTCGAATTCCTCGGTTACACCTTTGAGTGTGCCGAAGTGCAGGACATCGAACCGGGCAGTTCCGTCCTCGTAGAAATAGATTTCCGGAACGTCATCCTCGAAGATAACGAAGAAGACGGCCATCTGACGGGCGAAGTGAAATTCATCCTTTATAAAGGAAACCATTATCATCTCACCGTGTTTACCGATTGGGACGAGGATATCTTTGTAGACACCACTGACGTCTGGGACGACGGTGACCGTGTCGGCATCACCATCGCACCCGAAAATATACGAATTATTGCGCCGGCACAGACCACCGGTTCTATCCCTATTGTCGAATCTGCTAATAAGAAAGGAAGTGCTCAGTAATATATCCCGTTTCTTCATGCGTCGCCGGAACTGGACAGTTCCCTACGCATTGTTTCTCATCATCTTCGTTGTGATGCCTCTGTTGCTCATTGTGGTTTATGCCTTCACCGATGCTGAAGGCGCATTCACGTTTGCCAACTTCCGCAAATTCATGATGCATCCCGAATCTATCAACACATTCGTCTACTCTATCGGAATAGCTGTCATCACGACCCTGGTATGCCTCCTGCTCGGTTATCCGGCTGCTTATATTCTCAGTCAGAAGCGCTTCAACACTTCCCAGACCATGGTTGTACTGTTCATCTTGCCTATGTGGGTGAACATCCTGATACGTACACTTGCCACGGTGGCATTGTTTGATTTCCTCAATCTGCCGCTGGGCGAAGGAGCTTTGGTATTCGGTATGGTCTACAACTTCCTGCCGTTCATGATATACCCTATCTACAATACGTTGCAAAAGATGGATGGCAGTCTGATAGAAGCAGCCCAAGACCTGGGAGCTACGCCTGTACAGGTATTCGGTAAAGTAATCCTCCCTCTTTCGATGCCCGGCATCATGAGTGGTGTGGTGATGGTTTTCATGCCCACGGTTTCCACCTTTGCCATTGCCGAGTTGCTGACAATGAACAACATCAAACTGTTCGGTACTACCGTACAAGAGAATATATATAACGGAATGTGGAACTACGGCGCTGCCTTGTCGCTCATCATGCTGTTGCTGATTGGCGTCACCGCCCTCTTTACCAACGAGGACGACAGTGCACAAAATGAAAGCGGAGGTGTGATATGATGACACGTATTCTGGCGAAAGGCTATCTTTGGTTTCTGCTTGCCCTGCTCTATTCGCCCATCCTGATTATTATGATCTTCTCTTTCACTGAGGCCAAGGTACTGGGTAACTGGACAGGATTCTCTACCAAACTATACAGTTCACTATTTACAGGCGGCATGCACCACTCACTGATGAATGCCATCTGGAACACATTCGCGATTGCTACGATTGCTGCCACAGCCTCTACCCTGCTGGGAAGCCTGGCAGCTATCGGCATCTTTAACTTGCGCTCCCGGGCACGTCAGGTGATGAATTTCACCAATGCTATTCCGATGATGAATGCGGATATCATTACGGGTGTATCCCTGTTCCTACTGTTTGTCAGCTTTGGCATTTCGCAGGGATTTACTACGGTGGTATTGGCACACATCACTTTCTGTACCCCTTATGTGGTGCTTAGTGTGATGCCCCGTCTGAAGAAAATGAATCAGAATGTATACGAAGCAGCTCTCGACCTCGGAGCTACTCCTTTCCAGGCGCTTCGCAAAGTCATCTTCCCGGAAATTCTGCCGGGAATGATCAGCGGTTTCATCCTCGCTTTCACGCTTTCCATCGATGACTTCGCAGTAACGATCTTCACTATCGGAAATGAAGGATTGGAAACATTGTCGACATACATCTATGCGGATGCACGTAAGGGTGGACTGACTCCTGAACTGCGCCCACTGTCAACAATCATTTTTGTAACGGTGTTAGTATTGCTGATTGTGATTAATAAGAGAGCAGAAAGAAACAAGAAAGAATGAAAAATAATAATTTAGCGGTGGGAATAACTGAGATTAAGACAGGCTGAAAGCCTGATATTACATAGCGTAGGGCAACGCCCTACGTGATTATGTATATCTCTATTTAAGCCCTGAAAGGGCGCAATTAAGCAGCAACCTTTATATCGCCCTTTCAGGGCTCAGAAAAAGGGATGCACATTACGTAGGGCGATGCCCTACGCTATATAATGCAAGCCTTTCAGGCTTAAAATTCAGCCCGATAAATTATCATTTACCCATATATAACCCTATAAACAATGAAGAAATACATACCCCTCCTTCTCTGCATTCTTCTCCTTGCCTCCTGTACCGGTGCCAGTGAGAAGCGCAGCCGTGTACTGAAAGTATACAACTGGGCAGATTATATCGACGAAGAAGTCCTCGCCGAATTCCCTGTCTGGTACAAAGAGCAGACAGGCGAAGATATCCGCATCATCTACCAGGTATTCGATATCAACGAAATCATGCTCACTAAGATAGAGCGCGGACAGGAAGATTTCGACCTTGTATGCCCCTCGGAATACATCATCGAACGAATGTTGAAGAAAGACCTCCTCGTCCCTATCAACCGCAATTTTGGGAAGACTCCGGACTATATCCCCAACATCTCCCCGTATATTCAGAAAGAGTTGGAGAAGATCAGCCAGCCCGGTCGCCACACCAATGATTACGTTGTTCCCTACATGTGGGGTACCGCCGGAATACTCTATAACAAGAAGTTCAAGACCCTTGAAGAAGTCAGCTCCTGGGGATGCCTTTGGGATGCTGTCAACCGTGGTAAGATTCTGATGAAAGACAGTTACCGCGATGCCTACGGCACTGCCATCATCTATGCCCATGCCCGGCAACTTGCCGACAGCACCATCACCGTGGAGCAACTGATGAACGACAATTCCCCTGAAGCCATTACCCTTGCAGAGCAATATCTGAAAGATCTGAAACCCAACATTGCCGGGTGGGAAGCCGACTTCGGCAAAGAAATGATGACGAAAAACAAAGCATGGCTCAACCTTACCTGGAGTGGCGACGCCGTCTGGGCCATTGACGAAGCGGAAGCCGTAGGTGTGGACCTGGACTATGTAGTTCCTCGTGAAGGCAGCAACATCTGGTACGATGGCTGGGCCATCCCCAAGTATGCCCGCAACGTAAAAGCTGCCAGCTACTTCATCAATTATCTTTGCCAGCCGGATATTGCTCTGCGCAATATGGATGCCATCGGCTACGTCAGTGCCGTAGCAACGCCCGAGATTATGGAGGCAAAGATCGACACTACTCTTGAACAGTTCTCCGACCTCAGTTATTTCTTCGGTCCAGGTGCAGACAGCGTTCAAATCAATCCGATACAATACCCTGACCGTAAAGTCGTGGAGCGTTGCGCCATGATCCGTGATTTCGGTGACCGCACAGAGCTCGTTCTCGAAATGTGGAGCCGCGTGAAAGGTGATAACCTGAATACGGGTATCGTACTTCTCATCTTTGCAGTCTTCGGGATACTGTTTGTGTGGATTGTCTGGAAACGGATCAGCATTTATAAGCAAAAGAAACGTCACCACAGACGCAGACGCCGTATACGCAGGTAATAGGAGGTAAAGGAGATAACACCTTTATCTCTTGATTCGCATTAATAACATAAATGAAACATCACTTTTCAGACATATTTTGTACCTTGCGGCAGAATTATAAATAAGGAACTATGAAACTGAAAAAACTTTTATTTGCCTCCGCTATGTCTCTTGCCGCATGCGGCATCCTACAAGCCCAAAACACCCAAGTCATTGCCCACCGTGGTTTCTGGAAGACCGACGGTTCTGCCCAGAATAGTATTGCCGCCCTGGTGAAAGCTGACTCCATCCATTGCTACGGCTCCGAGTTCGATGTCTGGCTCACTGCCGACAACAAACTTATCGTAGACCACGACGGTGTATTCAAAGGTGTCCGCATGGAAACATCCACCGAGAAAGAATGTACCTCTATCACCCTCGACAACGGTGAGAACCTCCCTACCCTTCAGCAATACCTCGATAAAGCCAAAGGATTGAAAACCCGCCTTATCCTGGAACTCAAAGCACACAAGACTCCCGAACGGGAAACGCTCGCCGTAGAGCAAATTGTGAAAATGATTAAGGATATGGGACTGGAAAAGCGTACCGAATACATCACTTTCTCATGCCATGCGACCAAAGAATTCATTCGCCTGGCTCCTAAAGGTACTCCCGTATATTATCTGGAAGGTGACCTCAATCCGCAGGAACTGAAAGACATGGGTTGTGCCGGTCCTGATTACCATTTCTCCGTCTTCAAAAAACATCCCGAGTGGATCAAAGAATGTCACGACCTTGGCATGAAGGTTAACGCCTGGACAGTAAATGATGCCAAAGATATGGAATGGCTCATCAGCCAGGGAGTGGATTTCATCACCACCAACGAACCGGTATTATTGCAGGAGATATTGAAAAAGAAGTAATGCAGATCGGTAGTTAAATTTATTTCTTTATTTTCGGTTATGAATATAATTTTAGGCGCGGATTACGCGGATTACACGGATTAATGGCTGCGCTATCACACTATATTACAGGAGAAGAATCCGTGTAATCCGCGTAATCCGCGCCTAAATTATTATCGGCATTTAGTTCATTACTTTTCCAATCTGTACCAATGCCCCACTTTAACTCCCCCAATGCCACACCTCAACAATTCAAACGCCACACTTCGATGGCTCAAATGAATGGCATTGCGGAAGCTAAAGTGTGGCATTTGGCTTGTAATAGTGTGGCATTATACAAAAGATCATTTAGTCAGCAAAAAGAAGAAAACAATTTCATTCTGTCATATACAAATCTTCATTTTCACCCCATAAACTCCATTTTTTCACTTAAAACACGTATTTACGCCACTACCTATATAGAATGAATATGCGGAAATAATTCCATAAATAACAATTTATACAAATATGCACCCGCAAACTTTTAATTTGAAACTTGAATACCGTATATTTGCAGCGACTGAAAGAATGAATAAAAACAATAGAAATAAGATATGTATTCTACAAATAATTTAGCAAAACGTCGTATCTTTGCAGTGTGATAAAACAAAAAGAAAGATTAATTCACCAACAGAGTGCAAAATGACAAGAGTTATAAAATTCACTAAGATGCACGGAGCAGGCAACGATTACATTTATGTAAACACCCTGAAATATCCCATCGAAAGCCCTAAAAAACTTTCGGTTGAATGGAGCGCCCCGCATACAGGAATTGGAAGCGACGGCCTGGTACTCATCGGCAGTTCGGACAAGGCAGATTTCAGTATGCGCATCTTCAATGCAGATGGTTCCGAAGCCAAAATGTGCGGCAACGCCAGTCGTTGCATCGGTAAATACTTATATGAATACGGTCTGACTTCCCAAACAGCCGTTACCCTTGATACCCTGTCGGGCATCAAAATACTGAAGCTCCATGTAGAAGACGGAAAAGTGAACACCGTAACCGTGGATATGGGACGTCCCGCCGATATGAAAGAACAACCCATTGAAGCCAACGGACAGAAATTCACCGGAACCACCCTATCAATGGGAAATCCTCACCTGGTAATCTTTGTAGAAGATATTAAAGATATCAACCTCGAAAGCATCGGTCCGAAACTGGAAAATCATCCGTTGTTTCCCGACCGCATCAATGTAGAGTTTGCCCAGGTGCTGGAGCATGGGAAAATCAGGATGAGAGTTTGGGAAAGAGGTTCGGGCATCACCCAAGCTTGCGGAACCGGAGCCTGTGCCACCGCAGTAGCTGCCGCACTGACCGGAAAATCCGGAAGAAAAACAGACATCATCATGGATGGAGGCTCACTTACCATCGAATGGGACGAAAAAACGGATCACGTATGGATGACGGGAGGAGCAGTCCGGGTGTTCGACGGAGAAAAGATAATTAGTGATTAACGTTTAGTGATTAGTGATTACACTAGATGCTGAATAGAGTTAATCACTAATCACTAAACATTAATCACTAACCTAAATAACGCTTAAAACAACAAGAAAGTATGGCATTAGTAAACGAACATTTTTTGAAACTACCGGGAAGTTACTTATTTTCAGACATAGCTAAAAAGGTGAATACTTTCAGGATAACGCACCCTAAACAAGAGGTCATCCGCCTGGGTATCGGAGACGTTACCCGGCCACTGCCACCGGCTTGCATCGAGGCGATGCACAGGGCAGTGGATGAGATGACAAATGCCAGTACCTTCCACGGATACGGTCCCGAACAGGGATATGACTTTTTGATTGAAGCGATCATCAAACATGATTATGCTCCGAGAGGCATTCATTTTAGCCCTACGGAAGTATTCGTAAACGATGGAGCCAAAAGCGATACGGGCAACATAGGCGATATCCTCCGTCACGACAACAGCGTGGGAGTGACAGACCCCATCTATCCGGTATATATAGACAGCAACGTAATGTGTGGCCGTGCCGGAGTATTGGAAGAAGACGGCAAATGGAGCAACGTGACCTACATGCCCTGTACCGCCGAAAACAACTTTGTTCCCGAGATACCGGACAAGCGGATTGACATCGTCTACCTTTGCTACCCGAACAATCCGACGGGAACAACGCTGACCAAATCACAACTGAAAAAATGGGTGGACTACGCACTCGCCAACGACACTCTGATTCTGTTCGATGCCGCTTATGAGGCGTTTATACAGGAAGAAGACGTTCCCCACTCCATTTACGAAATAAAAGGTGCCAAGAAATGTGCCATAGAGTTCCGGAGCTTCTCGAAGACAGCCGGATTCACCGGAGTCCGTTGCGGATACACCGTAGTTCCGAAAGAGCTGACAGCCGCCACCCTGACTGGTGAACGCATTCCGTTGAACCGTCTTTGGAACCGCCGTCAATGCACCAAATTCAACGGTACCAGCTACATCACCCAACGGGCTGCCGAAGCCATCTACACCCCGGCAGGCAAGCAGCAGATAAAGGAAAACATCGACTACTATATGAACAACGCCCGAACCATGAAAGAGGGTCTGGAAGCAGCCGGACTGAAAGTGTATGGCGGCGTGAATGCTCCTTACATCTGGCTGAAAGCACCGAATGGCATCGGTTCCTGGCGCTTCTTCGAACAGATGCTGTACGAAGCCAATGTAGTAGGAACACCCGGTGTAGGTTTCGGCCCCAGCGGAGAAGGCTACATCCGCCTGACCGCCTTCGGAAATCACGAGGATTGTGTGGAAGCCATGAGGAGAATCAGAAAATGGCTGGTATGAAAATGAAAAAGATAACAACTAAAATAAAACTATAGTTTCACCGGACTGATCATCCGCAATTTGTCTAAACTTAAAAGGTAAAATAGGTATGAAAATGAAAAGCGTAAAATTCCGAATGATAGCCATCGCGCTATTATCAGCAGCAATGCCTTTCACGGCAAAGGCACAGGATAAAGTGGAGGCCTCAGTCGGTGCAGATTTTGTAAGCAACTACATCTGGCGTGGAACAGACTGCGGTGGTGTAAGTATCCAGCCCAGCATGGGAGTCAGCTACAAGGGCTTGTCACTGACAGCTTGGGGCTCGGTAGGCATCGACAAGGAGGATGCCAGAGAGATCGACCTCACACTGGGTTACAATACAGGCGGTTTCAGCGTATCCGTTACAGATTACTGGTTCTCCTACCACAAAGAGGATGGCGGATATACGGGAGATTATTTCAAGTATGGCGCACATAGCACGGTACACATCTTCGAAGCCACTCTGGGATATGATTTCGGTCCGCTGGCACTGAGTTGGAACACTTACTTTGCCGGAGATGATTATACGAAGGAGAACGGTGACAGAGCTTATTCCACGTATGTAGGCATCAGCGCACCCTTTAAACTCGGTGGCCTGGACTGGTCGGCAGAAGTCGGTCTTACCCCATGGGAAGGTGCGTATGCCAACAAGTTCAACGTAACCAACCTCACACTGAAAGCAGAAAAAGAAATCAAATTCACAAATTCTTTTTCGCTGCCCACCTTTGCACAAGTGACGTTCAATCCACACACGCAGGGTGCATACTTCGTATTCGGAGTTAGTTTTTGAGAGAGAGTAAAAATAGGGAACGAGGGGACGAGGGAACAAGGAGACAAGGATAAGAAACGGACACCCCGAAAGGTCCTTGTCAACTCGTCAACTAAAAAACCTCGTCAACTAAAAAAAACGTAAATGTATTAAGGTATGAAAAAGATTGAAGCAATTATCCGCAAGACAAAATTCGAGGATGTAAAGGACGCATTGCTCGAAGCGGACATCGAATGGTTCTCCTACTACGACGTCCGGGGAATAGGAAAATCCCGTCAGGCACGCATCTACCGCGGTGTAATGTACGACACCAGTTCCATTGAGCGTATCCTGATCTCTATCGTGGTACGCGACAAGAATGCCGAAAAGACCGTGCAGGCCATCATCAGGTCCGCACAAACCGGAGAAATCGGCGACGGGCGTATCTTCATCATCCCCATAGAAGACGCTATCCGCATCCGCACCGCCGAACGTGGCGACATCGCCCTCTACAATGCCGAACAGGAAAGATAATCCAGGCAGCACTAAACCACGGAGAGAGTGACACGCTCGATAGTGAGAGAGCGATACACTCAAAATAACAAAGAATACAAGTACAACTAATAGCAAAAAACTTATGGATAAATATAGTAAACGCAGCACTGCCAGGCTGTGGATAGCCCTTGCTGTCCTTATGGCAACGTGCTTTACAACAAAAATATATGCACAAGATGCCGTTACCAAAGCTGTAGAAAGTGCGGCTGTAATAGTAGAAGAACCGGTATTGGATAGTGGTAACACAGCATGGATCATTACAGCCACCATTCTGGTATTACTAATGAGCATCCCCGGTATCGCCCTTTTCTACGGTGGTCTGGTCCGTCAGAAAAACGTATTGAGTATCATCATGCAGACCTTGTTCATTGTAGGTGTCGTCAGCATCCTATGGGTCGCTTTCGGTTACAGTTGGGCATTCGGCACAGATTTTATGGAATCGGGTAGTCCGCTGGGAGCTGTGATTGGCGGTTTCGACAAAGCATTCCTACACGGTATCACCATCGACACACTGACTTCGGGCAACATCCCCGAACTGACCTTCGTCATGTTCCAGTGCATGTTTGCCATTATCACTCCCGCCCTTATCTTAGGTGCATTTGCCGAAAGAATTAAGTTCTCCGGCTATATGGTATTCATCATCCTTTGGGTTATCCTGGCCTACTTCCCGATGGCACACTGGGTATGGGGCGGTGGTTTCCTTCAGGAAATGGGAGCCATTGACTTCGCTGGCGGAACAGTAGTACATGTCAATGCCGGAATCTCCGCACTTGTGATGGCTATCATGTTGGGACAGCGAGAAGATTACAGAATAGGTCACCCGATCACTCCGCACAACATCACATTCGTATTTCTGGGTACTTCTTTCCTGTGGCTGGGCTGGTTCGGTTTCAACGCTGGTAGTGGACTTGCAGCAGACGGCCTTGCAGCCAACGCATTCATGGTAACACATATCGCAACTGCCGTGGCAGCCGTAACCTGGATGGCAATCGACTGGATTTGCAATAAAAAGCCAACCACAGTAGGTGCTTGTACGGGTGCCGTTGCCGGATTGGTAGCTATAACTCCCGCAGCCGGTACGGTAGATTTACTGGGTGCGTTCTTTATCGGATTGATTACGCCTATCGTCTGCTTCTTCATGGTTGCAGTGGTGAAACCGAAATTCAAATATGATGATGCTCTGGATGCATTCGGCGTGCACGGCATCGGTGGTATTGTAGGTTCCATCCTGACCGGTGTCTTCGCTACCCAATACATCACCGGAGAAGGTGGGCAGCAAGGTGCACTTTACGGAGACTGGCATCAGTTGTGGATACAGATTTTCGCAACTCTCGTATCCATCGTGTTCAGTGCAATAATCACTTTCATCCTTTATAAGGTAGTAGATTCATGGATAGGTATCCGTGTCAGCAGACGTGTAGAAGAAGAAGGACTGGATATCTACGAACATGGCGAATCAGCATACAACTAGATAACGATCAACGGTTAGTGATTAGTGATAAGCAAAATGCCGCATACAGCGCAGCCACTAATCACTAATCACCAAACCCTAATCACTAATTTACGAACCAACAATAATAAAGTATTATGTCTAAATTGAGATTCAGAGTAGTAGAAACGGCGTTTAAAAAGAAACCCGTTGCAGTGGCAGCCCCTGCGGAACGTCCGTCGGAATATTATGCCAAGTATGTGTTCAACAAGGAAAAGATGTTCAGGTATCTGCCGAGCAAGGTATATGCCAAACTGATTGACGTGATCGACAATGGTGCTCCGCTGGATCGCAGCATTGCTGATGAAGTGGCAGCCGGTATGAAGAAATGGGCACTCGAAATGGGTGTTACCCACTATACCCACTGGTTCCACCCATTGACTGAGGGTACAGCCGAGAAGCATGACGCTTTCATCGAGCACGATGGCAAAGGCGGTGTGATGGAAGAATTCACAGGCAAACTGCTCGTTCAGCAGGAACCGGATGCATCCAGCTTCCCTAACGGTGGCATCCGCAATACGTTCGAGGCACGCGGTTACAGTGCATGGGACCCCTCTTCTCCGGCTTTCATCGTCGATGATACGCTCTGCATACCGACCATTTTCATAGCATACACCGGTGAGTCACTGGACTACAAAGCTCCGTTGCTGAAAGCCCTGCGTGCCGTAGACAAAGCTGCCGTAGACGTATGCCGTTACTTCAATCCGGAAGTGAAGAAGGTAGTTGCCTATCTGGGTTGGGAACAGGAATATTTCCTGATCGATGAAGGTCTGTATGCCGCCCGTCCCGACTTGCTGATGACAGGCCGCACGCTGATGGGACACGACAGTGCCAAGAACCAACAGTTGGAAGACCATTATTTCGGTGCCATCCCTACCCGCGTGGCAGCCTTTATGAAGGAATTGGAAATCGAAGCATTGAAACTCGGTATCCCCGTTAAAACGCGTCACAATGAGGTAGCCCCCAACCAGTTCGAGCTGGCTCCCATCTTCGAAGAATGTAACCTGGCTGTAGACCATAACATGCTCGTCATGGCACTGATGCGTAAAGTAGCCCGTAACCACGGCTTCCGCGTACTACTGCACGAAAAGCCTTTCAAAGGCGTCAACGGTAGCGGTAAGCACAACAACTGGTCGTTGGGTACGGATACAGGCATCGGACTGATGGGACCGGGTAAATTACCCGAAGAAAACCTACGCTTCATCACTTTCGTAGTGAACACCCTGATGGCAGTCTACAAGCACAATGGATTGTTGAAAGCCGCTATTTCCAGTGCCACGAACGCACACCGCCTGGGTGCCAACGAAGCACCTCCCGCAATCATTTCCAGCTTCCTGGGCAAACAGTTGTCGCAGGTATTGGAACACATTGAAGAGAGTACCAAGGATGATCTCGTAAGCCTTAGTGGCAAGCAAGGCATGAAACTGGATATTCCGCAGATTCCGGAATTGTTGATTGACAATACCGACCGTAACCGCACCAGTCCGTTCGCCTTCACCGGAAACCGTTTTGAGTTCCGCGCCGTAGGTTCGGAAGCAAACTGTGCCTGTGCCATGATTGCCCTGAACGCCGCCGTAGCCGAGCAACTGGTAGAATTCAAAAAAGATGTGGACGAACTCATCGAAAGGGGTGAACCGAAGATTTCGGCTATCCTTGAGGTTATCCGCAAATACATCAAGATTTGTAAGCCCATCCATTTCGATGGCAACGGCTACAGTGACAAATGGAAAGAAGAGGCCAAGAAACGCGGTCTGGATTGCGAAACCAGTGTGCCTCTCATCTTCGACAGCTATCTGAAGCCGGAAAGTATCCGCATGTTCGAAAATACCGGTGTACTGACTCAGAAAGAACTGGAAGCCCGCAACGAAGTGAAATGGGAAACTTACACTAAGAAAATTCAAATTGAGGCTCGTGTATTAGGTGATTTGGCCATGAACCACATCATCCCGGTAGCCACGCAGTATCAAACGGATCTCATTGATAACGTTTACAAGATGAAGGAGCTGTTCCCAAGCGACAAAGCTGCAAAACTGTCTGCCAAGAACCTGGAACTCATCGAAGAGATTGCCGACCGCACCGCCTTCATCAAAGAGCATGTAGATGCCATGATTGAAGCCCGCAAAGTGGCCAACAAGATCGAAAGTGAACGCGAGAAAGCCATTGCCTACCACGACACCATCGTGCCGGCAATGGAGGAGATCCGTTATCATATCGACAAGCTGGAACTGATTGTCGACAACCAGATGTGGACACTGCCAAAATACAGGGAACTCTTGTTTATAAGATAAGTGAAGAAGTGATTAACTAATAAAATCATTCTATTTCTTTTGTTGGTTGTTTTAAGTTTGCAGGGGGAGAGGTGCCGGGAGGTAGTTCTCTCTCTTTTTTTGAAAACTAAAATATCATCGTAATTTATTTTCCAGCATATCACTTTTTCGTACCTTTGTCAATATTTACAAAACCAGATGATAAATTAAAAACGATTCATTATGAAGAACATGCACATTCGCTATGCAGCACTCCTACTCTTTGTTTTGCTGTCAGCATCGGCCTCTTCTTTCGCACAGACCGTTCTGGAGCAAAAAATCAACGCGATTTCCGCCATTAAAGAAATCCGCCCACTGGAAACTTCTGAGTTTTCAGAGAAATATGTGACCTATTTTACTCAGCCGCTGGATCACCGCCATCCGGAGAAAGGCAGTTTTCGCCAACGCGTTATCGTTTCTCATATCGGCTTCGACCGCCCCACAGTGATCGTTACCGAAGGCTATGGCGCCGCTTACGCCCTCCGTTCCCAATATCGTGAAGAGCTTTCAAAACTTCTCAATGCCAACATGATATTCGTGGAATATCGCTACTTCCTTGAGTCTACCCCCGAACCCAAAGACTGGCAATACCTGACAGCCGAGAACTCTGCGGACGACTTACATGCCATCACCACCGCATTCAAAAACATTTATCCGGGTAAATGGATCGCCACCGGCATCAGCAAAGGAGGACAGACTACCCTTCTTTACCGCACTTTCTATCCGGATGATGTAGATATTTCCGTTCCTTACGTAGCTCCGCTTTGTTATGGAGTAGAAGATGGACGTCATGAGCCTTTCCTGCATAAAGTTTCAACACCGGAAAACCGCAAGATAATTGAAGATTTCCAATTGGAAGCATTGAAACGAAAAGCAACTTTACTTCCCCGTTTTGAAAAGTATTGCACTGAAAAGAATTATTCATTCCGTGCACCGATTGAAGAAATTTACGATTACTCGGTATTGGAATATTCTTTCGCTTTGTGGCAGTGGGGTACTCCTATCAGCTCCATACCCGCTACTACAGCCTCTGATGATGAAATTTTCTCTCATCTGCTTGCCATCAGTGAACCGGGATATTTCACCGCCGACAGTCCCAATGCTTCTTTCTTCGTACAAGCTGCCCGTGAATTGGGATACTATGGTTATGACATCCAACCGTTCAAGCAGTATCTCTCCATCCAGTCCAGTGAAGGTTATCTGCACCGTCTGATGCTTCCCGAAGAGTTGAAAGATATGCCCTTTGACAAAGCTTTAAGCAAGAAAATAACCAAGTTTCTAAAGAAACAGGATCCGAAGATGATCTTCATTTACGGTCAGAACGACCCATGGACAGCCGCAGGCGTCACCTGGCTGAAAAACAAGAAGAATATTCATGTATTTATTCAACCGAATGGCAGCCATCTGGCACGTATCAACACATTGCCCGAAAAAGAAAAGAAAGAGGTGATGGAATTGATAAAACAATGGCTAAAATAAATGATAATTTAACGGTGGGAATAACTGAGATTAAGACAGGCTGAAAGCCTGATATTACATAGCGTAGGGCAACGCCCTACGTGATTATGTATATCTCTATTTAAGCCCTGAAAGGGCGCAATTATCGCCCTTTCAGGGCTCAGAAAAAGGGATGCACATTACGTAGGGCGATACCCTACGCTATATAATGCAAGCCTTTCAGGCTTAAAATTCAGCCCGATAAATATCATTTCACCGCGTAGCCTAACACTGCGTAGCCCCTTGTCAACTTGTTCCCTTGTCAACTAAATTTTCATTTATCTTCTATAATTTCCGCATCCTCAATATTATCTACAGCCTTTGAAGAAGCTCCCGGCGTACCTAGTGCCTTCGGCCGTTTGCGAGTGAATGTGAACCAATTTATCAATTCGGAAACTGCATACACTATGCTGGTGATACCGATAATGATAAATGCCGTGGAACGTACCCCCGTCGGATTGAACAAGGCAACCAGCCCTGCTATCAGAATGAGCACCGGAATAATATAAAATCCCACACGAACCGGCATCCAGCGACGGGCGGCAGAAAGCGACGCAATCTGTTGCACACCACCCAGTACAAGGATAAATCCCAGTACAAACGTCAGCAAGTCTGCAAAGAAACCGGGCATAATGATCAGCCACAAACCAAACAGCAAACTACCGATTCCTTCGATAGGAAGGCGACGTCTCTCTTCGGCACTCATGGCAAAATACCCGATGATACTTAACAATGCCGGTATCAGAAACACAACACCGATCGTTATTACAAAATAGTCTCCGGCCTCATTGGGAAACATCACCAATACCAAACCGATTATCAGCGCACATATCGTACGCAAAAATGAGTTACTTATTCCTTTCATGAGCTTATGATTTTTTGCGAAGATACATTTTTATCCGCACAACTCCGCAAGAAAGTCACGAAAAATCAATTAACGTTCAGCCAAGCATTCATATCTTCGGCCACCAATAGCCAATAAAGTAACAAGAGAATAGCAATCGATACGCCAATGGCAACTAAATGTTTTCGCTTCATAGTTCATCCTTTCTTTTTTATTGTGAATAATAGTTGTTCTAAATACCCCTATAGAACAACTTTATAAGAAAAATGTTCTTTGAAAGAAAAAAAGCAAGAAATTCTTTGGTAATTAAAACAAAGTGCTTACATTTGCCCCCAGCTAAAACAAAAAGACAATGAAAACAATGCTCATAAATACATATTGGTGGTGGCGCCCGTTACAACTCCGACAGTCGTAAGGGAGCAGCGCTCGTATGTATATATGTGAACATAATATAGATTAAGAAAGAGCCCTGTCGCAACCTGCGACAGGGCTCTTTTCTTTTGGTTGACAAGGAAACAAGATACAAGTTTACCAGTTTCCGATTTCCCTTGTCTACTTGTCAACTAAAAACCTTGTCAACTGAATTAAATAAAAAATAGGATTATGAGTTTTTTAGTAAATCAAGATGGTTATTACGGAGAATTCGGTGGAGCATATGTTCCCGAAATACTCCACAAGTGTGTGGAAGAGTTGCAGAACACCTATCTCAAAGTACTGCAAAGCGAAGATTTCAAACAAGAGTTCGACCAATTGCTGCGTGACTACGTAGGACGTCCTTCCCCACTCTACTATGCCCGCCGGCTTTCCGAAAAGTATGGTTGCAAGCTCTACCTCAAACGTGAAGACCTGAACCATACAGGAGCTCACAAGATTAACAACACTATCGGACAGATTCTTCTGGCACGCCGCATGGGCAAGCATCGCATCATCGCCGAAACCGGTGCCGGACAACACGGCGTAGCTACTGCCACCGTATGTGCCCTGATGAACATGGAATGCATCGTCTACATGGGAAAAACGGATGTAGAACGCCAGCATGTCAATGTAGAAAAAATGAAGATGCTGGGTGCAACCGTCATCCCCGTCACTTCCGGAAATATGACGCTGAAAGATGCTACCAACGAGGCAATCCGCGACTGGTGTTGTCATCCTGCCGATACCTACTACATCATCGGTTCCACAGTTGGTCCTCATCCTTATCCCGACATGGTGGCTCGCCTGCAATCCGTCATCAGCGAGGAAATCAAAAAGCAACTCATTGAGAAAGAAGGCCGTGACTGCCCCGACTATCTTATCGCTTGTGTAGGTGGTGGTAGCAATGCCGCCGGAACCATTTACCATTACATTGACGATAGCCGCGTGCAGATCGTCCTCGCCGAAGCCGGTGGTAAAGGAATAGATACGGGTATGACTGCCGCTACCATCGCCCTCGGACAGATGGGAATCATTCACGGTGCACGCACTTACGTCATTCAGAACGAAGACGGCCAGATCGAAGAGCCCTACTCTATTTCTGCCGGACTGGATTACCCGGGTATCGGCCCCATGCATGCCAATCTGGCTGCACAAAAACGTGCCATCGTACTTGCCGTTAATGATGATGAAGCCATCCGCGCCGCCTACGAGCTGACGAAACTGGAAGGTATCATCCCCGCCCTGGAAAGTGCCCATGCCCTCGGTGCCCTCGAAAAGCTGAACTTCAAACCCGATGATGTTGTTGTACTGACCGTTTCGGGACGTGGAGACAAGGATATAGAGACGTATCTTAATAATTAAAAATTATAAATTAAAAATTAAAGGGTTATGAATACATATAATTATCAAACACATAGCCGTACTATTCTCGGCGACTTGCACACTCCTGTAAGTACCTATCTTAAAGTCCGCGACGTCTTTCCCCAAAGTGCACTCATGGAAAGCTCCGACTATCACGGCAGTGAAAATAACCGTTCATTCATCGGACTCTGTCCATTGGCAAGCGTCAGCATCGACCATGGAACAGCTATCTTCCGCCTGCCCGACGGTACTCGCGAAGAACGCCCCATCACACCGGAATATCCTGTAGAAAAAGCTTTAGAGGATTTCCTCGGCCGCTTCCATGTGGAAGGCGAATATGCCAATTACTGTGGTCTTTATGGCTACACTTCTTTCAATGCCGTACGCTATTTTGAAAATATTCCCGTAAAAGATAGCCGCGAAGCCACCAACGACGCACCGGATATGCTCTACATCTTGTATCAATACCTCATTGTCTTCAACGACTTTAAGAACGAAATGGTACTTCTTGAAATGCTTGCCCCCGGTGAAGAAAGCGAACTGGATACGGTACAGAAAGCCATCAATAACCGCAATTACACCGCCTATGATTTCCGTGCCGTTGGTGAAACCACTTCCCCACTTACCGACGAACAGCATAAAGCAAATATCCGTCAGGGAATTGCCCACTGCCTGCGTGGGGATGTTTTCCAGATTGTTCTCTCCCGCCGTTTCGAACAACGTTTCGTAGGCGATGACTTCAAACTTTATCGTGCCTTGCGCAGCATCAACCCCTCTCCTTATCTGTTTTATTTCGATTTCGGAGGTTTCCGCATCTTCGGTTCATCACCCGAGACGCACTGCCGCATCGAAGGCCGCCACGCTTACATCGACCCTATCGCCGGTACTACCAAGCGCACCGGAGATCCCGAACAGGATGCGCTGAACGCCCAATACCTGCATGATGATCCCAAAGAGAATGCAGAGCATGTCATGCTGGTAGATCTCGCCCGTAACGATCTTTCCCGCAACTGCCACGATGTAAAAGTGGATTTCTACAAGGAAATGCAATATTACAGTCATGTTATCCACCTGGTAAGCCGCGTCAGCGGTACGCTGAACGAAGATGCCCGCCCCATCAAAGCATTCATCGACACCTTCCCGGCAGGCACTCTGAGCGGTGCGCCCAAGGTACGCGCCATGCAACTCATCAGCGAACTGGAACCGCACAATCGCGGCGCTTACGGCGGTTGCATCGGCTTCATCGGACTGAACGGCTCACTGAACCAGGCCATTACCATCCGTACTTTCGTCAGTCGCAACGGTGTACTTTGGTTTCAGGCAGGCGGCGGCATCGTAGCCAAGAGTAATGAAGAATACGAGTTGCAAGAGGTGAACAACAAACTGGGAGCACTGAAAAAGGCAATCGTAATGGCGGAGAAAATGTAAATTCATGTACAATGTACAATGTACAAAGTACAATTTGCCATGCGGCGTACATAGCGCAGCCAAATTGTACTTTGTAAATTGTACTTAAAAAATTGTACTTTGTAAATTGTAAATTGTAAATGAAATCATGAAAACAGTAATCATAGACAACTACGACTCTTTCACCTACAACCTTGCCCATCTGGTAAAAGAACTCGGCGCAGAAGTAGATGTGCTACGCAATGATAAATTTGAGCTTGAGGAATTGGAGAAATATGATAAGATCATCCTTTCACCCGGCCCCGGCATTCCCGAGGAGGCAGGCCTATTATTAGAGGTCATCCGCACTTACGCAGGACGGAAACCCATACTTGGCGTCTGCCTGGGTGAACAGGCCATCGGACAAGCATTCGGCGGGAAACTCACCAATCTGAGTGAAGTCTTTCACGGCATACAAACGAATGTAAAAATAAAGAATAAAGATTACATTTTCTCCGGTCTTCCTACTGAAATACCAGTCGGCCGTTATCACTCCTGGGTAGTGGATACGGAAGGATTTCCCGAAGAATTGGTTATCACCGCCATCAGTTCCGAAGGTCAAATCATGGCACTGAAACATCGGGAATACGATGTTCACGGCATCCAATTTCACCCGGAATCGGTACTGACTCCCGATGGAAAACAGATTGTAGGCAACTGGCTGAAAGGCGTCTGAAATGCCACATTTCAAACACTAAAGTGAGGCATTCCGAACACAACAGAATTTTCAATCGTAAATTGTAAATCGTCTAATCGTAAATAAGAAAATGAAAGATATATTAACCCGTCTCTTCAACCACGAAGAGCTTACTTCGGCAGAAACCAAGCAAATTCTCCTGAACATCACCCGGGAAGCTTACCCCGAAGCACAGATTTCCGCATTACTCACTGTATTTCAGATGCGTAGCATCACAGTAGATGAACTAATCGGCTTTCGCGAAGCCCTTATGGAGACTCGTATCCCTATCGACTTCGCGCCTTATCGGCCTATCGATATCGTAGGTACGGGAGGTGATGGAAAGAACACGTTCAACATTTCCACTTGTGCCTGTTTTGTGGTGGCCGGAGCCGGTTACAAAGTTGCCAAACACGGCAATTATGGTGCCACTTCCGTCAGTGGGGCAAGCAATGTCATGGAGCAACACGGCATCCGCTTCACCAATGATCCCGACAAGTTGAAACGCAGCATGGACGAGTGTAACATCGCTTACCTGCACGCCCAACTTTTCAATCCGGCAATGAAGTTCGTCGGCCCTGTGCGCAAGGCATTGGGAGTACGTACACTGTTCAACCTTCTTGGCCCGCTTGTCAATCCTTGCAAGCCTACTTACCAGTTGCTCGGTGTGGCCGATCTTGCGCAGATGCGACTCTATACAAATGTTTTTTACAAACTCGGTATCGATTTTGCAGTAGTCAACAGTCTCGATAGCTACGACGAAATCTCCCTCACGGACGAATTCAAAGTTATGACGCGCAATTACGAACGGATTTACCGTCCGCAAGCGCTGGGTTTCAACGCCGCACAACCCGAAGAGCTCTTCGGCGGAGCCTGCAAAGAGGATGCCGCCCGCATCTTTGATAACATCCTTAATAACCGTGCCACACGTGCCCAAACACAATGTGTCATTGTCAACGCCGCCTTCGCCATCCAGGTGATGGAACCTGAAAAGGAAATCGAAGAATGCATTGCCATCGCTCGCCAATCGCTGGAGAGTGGACGGGCGCTGGAGACATTGAAGAAGTTTATAATGATTAATAGTTGACAAGGGAACTAGTTAACAAGGGAACAAGGCCTTTCGGCATGATGGCTGGGCAAATTCGCTCACAAGTACAGCGCAGCCCTTCCCCCCTCGTCAACTCGTCCCCTCGTCAACTCAAAAAACAAAAACAATGAAAGATATTTTATCCGAAATCATCGCCCACAAGCGGATTGAGATAGAGCAGCAAAAACAAGCAGTCTCCCTCAGTCAATTGCAAGAGCAAGCTGCTGCCATGATGCAGGAAGCTGTCGGAACCGGAGCTTCCGGCACAACGCCCGTCCGCAGCATGAAGCGTGCACTCGCAAACTCTTCATCCGGCATCATTGCCGAGTTCAAACGCCGTTCCCCTTCCAAGGGCTGGATCAAGGAAAGCGCACAGGCCGATCTCATTCCACCTGCTTATGAAGCAGCCGGAGCTTCCGCCCTCTCCATCCTCACAGATGAAAAGTTCTTCGGCGGAACTCTGCGTGACATCCGTACAGCACGCCCTCTGGTCAACATCCCGATCCTGCGTAAAGACTTCATCATCGACAAGTATCAGCTTCTGCAAGCCCGCATTGTAGGTGCCGATGCAGTGCTGCTCATTGCCGCCTGCCTCACACCTGATGAGTGCCACACACTCACCATGCAGGCACACGAACTTGGGCTTGAAGTTCTGCTCGAAGTACACAGTACCTCCGAACTCTCCTATATATATAAGGAGACGGATATGGTCGGCGTCAACAACCGTAATCTGGGCAGCTTCGTCACCAACATAGAAAACTCTTTCCGCATTGCAGAAGAGTTAAAAAATGCTGTTGCTGAAATTGATTTTCAGACGCCTCCGCTGCTCGTTTCCGAAAGTGGTATTTCGCACCCTGAAACCATCCGTGAGCTACGCTCGGCAGGCTTCCGTGGTTTCCTTATGGGAGAGACATTCATGCGTACAGACGATCCCGGGAGCACATTGGAAGAACTCATTCACGGCGTATGAATTTGGAAATTCACACATAATTTCATATATTCGTGATTTTTAAGGTACATAAGCCCATGAATACAATGATCAAAGTATGCGGAATGACCGATGCAGACAATATCCGCGATGTAGAAGTATTAGGTGTAGATATGATCGGTTTTATCTTCTACCCCAAATCCCCCAGATACCTGTACCAGATACCCAGGTACCTGCCTACGCTTGCCAAACGTGTCGGTGTTTTTGTCAACGAAACCAAAGAAAACATCCTTATGTATGTCGACCGTTTCGGCCTGAACTACGTCCAGCTGCACGGTGATGAATCACCCGAATATTGCCGCACCCTTCATTCACAGGGTATCCGGATCATCAAAGCGTTTTCCATCGCCTTGCCCAAGGATCTTCTTGCCGTTTTCAATTATGAAGGTTTCTGCGACTACTATCTGTTCGATACACGTACCGTCCACTACGGTGGTTCCGGACAGCAATTCGACTGGAGCATTCTGCAACGTTACACTGGTAGTACCCCCTTCCTGCTTAGCGGCGGTATCAATTCTTACAGTGTCAAAGCTCTGAAAGAATTCCACCATCCCCGCCTTGCCGGTATCGATATCAACAGTCGCTTCGAGACATCTCCGGGCATCAAGGATGTGGAACGAATCGAACGTTTTCTCAAAGAATTAAGAACGAATTAAATTTAGAATAACATCATGAATCGTATAAATCAACTTTTTCAGGACAGCCCTAAAAACTTGCTGTCCATCTACTTCTGTGCCGGTTGTCCAACCCTGGAAGGTACTGCCGACGTCATCCGCACCCTCGAACGCAATGGGGTCCATTCGATTGAAATCGGTATTCCCTTCAGTGACCCAATGGCTGACGGCATTGTTATCCAGGAAGCTGCCACGCGTGCTCTTCGCAACGGTATGTCGCTGCGTATTTTGTTTGAGCAGCTCCGCGATATCCGTAGCGATGTCCGTATCCCCCTCATTCTGATGGGCTATCTCAACCCTATCATGAAATTCGGGTTCGAGGCTTTCTGTCAGAAATGTGTAGAATGTGGCATCGACGGCGTTATTATTCCCGATCTTCCCTTCAAAGATTACGAAGAAACGTATAAACCTATTGCCGACCGTTACGATATCCGTGTCATTATGCTCATCACCCCCGAAACCAGCGAGGCTCGTGTCCGTGAAATCGACGAACATACCGACGGCTTCATCTATATGGTATCCAGCGCTGCTACTACCGGTGCCCAGAAAGATTTCGATAGCCAGAAGCAAGCTTATTTCAAAAAGATACAGGATATGCACCTGCGCAATCCCCGCATGGTTGGCTTCGGCATCAGTAACAAACAGACATTTGATGCCGCTTGTGCCAACTCTTCCGGTGCTATCATCGGTAGCCGATTCGTCACCCTGCTGAATGAAGCTGAAGGAGATGCGGAAAAGGCGATCACACAGTTGAAAGAAGGGCTGAAGAAATGATTGGAAAGGAGTGGATTAGTGATAAGTAAATGACATTGTAATGGCAAAATGTCACTTATCACTAACCACTTACCCCTAATCACTATTTTTTTCCTATCTTTGCACCCAAAATAATCAAACCCGGTTATGTTTATGAAGACTGACTACCCATCCGTGTTGCTAATTTATACCGGTGGAACCATCGGCATGATAGAGAACCCAGAGACAGGTGCGCTTGAAAATTTCAACTTCGATCATCTTCTCAAACATGTTCCCGAACTGAAACGTTTCAATTACCGCATCTCTTCCTATCAGTTTGATCCTCCTATTGACTCTTCTGACATGGAGCCTTCGCTTTGGGCAAAAATCGTAAAGATTATCAACTACAATTATGATTACTTCGACGGTTTTGTCATTCTTCATGGAACCGATACCATGTCTTATACGGCTTCTGCTCTCAGTTTCATGCTTGAGAATCTGGCTAAACCCGTTATTCTCACCGGCTCTCAACTCCCTATCGGCACTCTGCGTACAGATGGAAAAGAAAACCTTATTACCTCTATAGAAATAGCTGCTGCAAAAAATCCCGATGGTACCCCCATCGTTCCCGAAGTGTGTATCTTTTTTGAAAATGAATTGATGCGCGGTAATCGCACCACAAAAATCAATGCCGAAAACTTCAACGCATTCCGTTCATTCAACTATCCCTCATTGGCCCATGCAGGCATCCACATCAAATATGACGCCCACATCATCCGCCGTCCTGATCCGACGCGTCCCATGAAGCCTCATTACCTGTTCGATACCAATGTGGTTATGCTCACTCTTTTTCCCGGTATCCAGGAAAGCATCATCAATTCTGTTCTCCATGTCCCGGGTCTGAAAGCGGTTGTACTCAAAACATTCGGTTCTGGAAATGCTCCTCAGAAGGAATGGTTCATCCGCCAACTGAAGGACGCCACAGAACGTGGCATCATTATTGTCAACATCACTCAATGCCAACGTGGCGTAGTCGAAATGGGACGCTACGAAACCGGACTGAAATTGCTGCAAGCAGGCGTCATCAGCGGATACGACAGTACTCCCGAATGTGCAGTAACCAAACTTATGTTCCTCCTTGGCCATGGTCTCAATCAAGCCGAAATCCGTTACCGGATGAACTCTGACCTTGCGGGAGAAATCACTAAAGCATAAACTAAAAAAAAGCATAAAGCTTGTGATTGACGGATTATAGCAGCAGAAAATCTCTGTTGACTATAATTTCGCTTCATTTCGTATACCCAAAAGACAAACTGACCAGAATTTACAAGTTATTAAGACTTAGCTATAGTACTCATATTTAATAAATAAATCATCTATATGCAACAAAAAAACAACTTTTTTTGTTGTTATATCAAATTTATCTCTATCTTTGTGGCGAGAATATGCAAGAAATGCGCGCTCTCGACGGCCAATGATCAGAATAAGCCAGTAAATCAATATGTATTATTTTATCGATTATGAAACTAATTAACCGATTATCAGTAATGGCTACCGTGGTGAGCACCATGTTCTTAGCTAGTTGTGCGGATGATGTTTACGATCCTAGCAAGGAGCCGCAGGTAACACCAACAGAAAATCCTTTGGGAGAAGGCTTCAATGCCCCCGATGGTTTCAATTGGTCCATGATTAACACCGTCAATCTCAATGTTGAGGTAAAAGATGCGTTCAATGGAAAATATCAATATGCAATTGAGGTATTTACCAGTAACCCTTTGGCTGACGAAACCGCAACTCCCATTGCAGCGGGGCCGGCAAAACAAAGCGCTAACTATATTGCTGAAGTTAATATTCCCAAGACTGTCGAATTCCTTTATATTCGCCAAACTGACCCTAATCAGCGGAAGGAAGTATACGCATACGCAGTACCTGAAAATGGCGGTTCATTGAATTGCAAGCTATATTACACTGCAACTACCTCCAGAGCGGTAACGCGTGCTTCATCAGTTGGAACATCCGGCTGGGACAATGTTACAGATCCCGGATATACAGAAGAGACTTATAATGTCCCTTCAGAATCCGCATCTATTATCAACGGAAATCAATTACCTAACGGGTCTACCTATATCATAAAGCCAGGTGAAACTTTATCCCAAGTACTTCATTCTTATAATGGAGCCAACGCTACAGTATATATACAAGGAACCTGGAATGTAAATGGAAACATCACCCCCCAAGGGATAGACATCATCGTTCTGAATGGTGGTAAAATCACATCTACCTCCGGTACTTTTATGGTATCAGATAAGTCTTCCCTCACCGTACAAAGTGGAGGTGAAGTAAACTGTAATATATTTAGTACAGCTACCAATGTTGTTATCAAGAACTTCGGTACTATAAAAACAAAAGAAGTATCCGGACAGAATGGGCTTAATACAGGTACTGTATTGTATAATGCTTCCGATGCCCTTTTCCAAGTAGAGGATAAATTCATCATCACCAGTTCTCAGATTTACAACCATGGCACAATCAGCCTAACAGCCGAGAATGCGTATATGCAAGCCAACAAAACTTCCGCAGCATGTCTTATTGCAAATTATGAAAAAGCCACTATAAAAGGTAACCGTATACAAGCTGGAGCCACGATTGTAAACAGCGGTACAATCGAAGTAAATATATTAGAAAACTCTTCGACTGACTTCCTTTACAACAACTGCCTTTTGATTGTAAAAAATACATTCAAATTCAGAAATGTAGTATTGGATCAAGCTTCCATAACCGGAGGTAGAACTAACCCGAGTGATAAAGAATGGCTACCGGTTCCACTTGTAGAGAGTTTAAACAGTGCTCAATACACGCTGATTGACGGCTCCATGATCAAAGCTAAAGAATTCAAAGTTCAATCTGGCAGCCAAGTTACATTTAAAGCCATTAACAAGGCGAAAGAAGATCGTTCTATGATTAAGGCGGAAAATATCTATTTTGAATGGCATACATACGTACAAGGAAATATGGTTTTGGAAGGAAAGCAATATAACCCCGAACGTTCACACATAGATGCATCTGTTGCTAGCACTGGTTATGACGAATCCAAATATACAATTGAAACCTGTGGTGGTATCTTCAATGAAGGCAACGAAGGTGAAGATCCATATACTCCGGAAATCCCCGTTGTAGATGATGCAACGACTTACACTTATGTATTTGAGGATAACTGGCCTAAATATGGTGACTTTGACCTCAATGACATTGTTTTAACATTAAACAACAGATCAACCCAAGCTAATTCAAATGGTAATTTGAAAAGCGCTCAATTTGATATCACTCTTGAAGCAGTTGGTGCAAGTAAAATCGTAGGGGTTGGTATTCGCTTCCTAGGTTTACCAGCTAGCGTTACTCCAAACACTTTCACCATTAAGGGGAATAATGCTTCTTTTGAGGCCGGACAAAGCCTGCCTACACTGATATTATTTGAAAGTGCCCATACTGAATTTGGTTTCACCGACAGGCCATTCATTAATACATACCAGACCGCTTCGACTAATAAAGCCGATCTGCCCCAATATGCAGTGCGCTTTGAATTCACAGAATCTGACAAAATTTCTTCGTCAGCATTCAACATAAACAATCTGGATGTATTCATTATCACAAAAGCCGCCGATCAAAGAACCAAACGTACGGAAGTACATATAGCAGGATATGCACCAACAGACTTGGCTAATACCACATTGTTTGGACAAGCTAATGATGATTCTTCATTATCTTCTAAACGGTACTATTTAAGTAGCGAGAATCTGACATGGGGTATAGTTGTTCCGGACAAGTTTTCTTGGCCATTAGAAATCAAGAACGTTAAAGATGTTTATACAGAGTTCGCCAATTGGGTTACTTCTGGAGGTAAAGAAAACAAAGACTGGTATAAAAACCATAACGGGCAAGTATTCAAAAAATAATTTGATTTTCTAATAACGCAAAAAGTCGATGAACCCCTTATTCATCGGCTTTTTCAGTAATAAGGAAAGGTATTATTCAGAATACCTCATCATATAGTTAAAAATCACTAATAAACAATCTTTTTAAACCTTATAAAAATTGTTATTATCTTAATTGTACGTATTTTTGTTATTAATCAAGCAAAACAAACAAGGTCATGGAAAAGAAACTTAGAATAAGTCTATTTTTGTCAGCCCTATTAGTCACTTTATGTGTTCTTAGTAGCTGCGAAAAAGATGTCTTTAGCCCCGAAAAGGTTAAAGCAACTTATGAGGATAAGTTCCCTGTCAAAGACATCGACCCGCAGATGGATTGGAAAATGACCAGACAAGTAAAAGTTAACATAAGTGTATACGAAGACTCTGAAACAGACTACATCATTCGCATTTACGACAGTAATCCTTTAATAGCGAATTCCACAGCTAAATTATTAGCAGAAGGAACTATGAGCAATAATGTTTCTTTCATTACTACAATGGACTGTCCTATCACATTAACAGATGTGTTTGTATGCCGTACTGATGCGCATAACCGTAACGTGGTCCGCTATGTATCTATAGTTAATGGAGAAGTGAGCACAACATTCGGCAATGCTACCCATACACGTTCTATGACACGATCTGTTTCAATTGAAACATACACCCCTGAATATTCAGAAACCGACATCAATGCAATGCTAAAAGAGGCGGAAGAGATTACGTCCCAAACAGATTTATTGAATGGAAAAGTATATAAGATATCAGCAGGAAACGTATATACAGGTGTTATCAATAAAAATGGTTTATCTTATGATAATCCTGCCATTATCATCATCTTAGGTAAATGGCATCCCACTATGGGATTAAATATACAACGTGGAATAGACTTCTATGTAATGAATGGAGGAGAAATCACAATCCCGGATTCTCAAACATTGTCATTTATAGAAAATAGCCGTTTAATGATATATAAAGGCGGAATAGTAAACGGAAACAAGATTTATTATTCCAACGGATCTTACAAGCGATATAATTATAATGCCGGCACACTTCAGGTATCTTATGTTGGTATAGACACCCAAGGTATTTTATATAATAATGGTACTCTTCAAATAGGAACATTAGATATAACCAGTGGCGGAAAGCTAATTAACCAAGGACATGCAAAAATCACCTCAACCACTAACAATACTTATATTGAAAATGGGTGCTACTTAGATATAGCCGGCGAATTCCGGGGAGATTTAACTCTTGGTGATAATTGTGCCGCCATTATCAATGAGTACCCTGCAACTTGGGGAGGGAAGAAAATAACTCTGGGCGACAATTGCATGATTACCATAAATAAAGCGTCTTTTATGCAGACAATATTTACAGGTAGTTCGCAACCCTCACTTATTAAAGTAGGGACATTAGCAGATATTCAACTTAATCCTAACACTGCCCAAGGAAATATTTATTTTGAGTTTAACAGTTTTAATAGTAATTGGAGCAATGATACTTGGAGATACATAGGCCAACTGACTTACTTCTCCAAATGGGGAGAATCCCCTGTCATCATCCCTAAAGGAGACTGTACCGGTGAAGGTAACAATCCAGGAGAAGGAAGTGAAATTCCTTCTGATCCAATGCCTTATACTTATGTATTCGAAGACAATTATCCACTTGTAGGAGACTACGACTTTAATGACATCGTATTGGATGTAACCATTGAATACGATCGTGGAGCAGACAATAAAATCACGTCCACCTATCTTAATGTTGCTTTAGCAGCTGCCGGGGCTACCAAAACGATTGGTGCCGGATTACGTATTGTTGGAATAGAAAAATCGGCTATTGGCAATATCAGTTTTAGTGGAGATAAAGATCAATTCCAAGCAACTTTGCTTAATTCCATGTTCAGTACAGGTATTGAGAACGATATGACAATCCCACTTTTTGGAAATGCACACAGAGTATTTGGGGTATCTTCCGGAACAATGGTAAATACAGGAAGGGCGACAGCTCCAGTCTACACTTGCAAAGTTAAAATAGAGCAAAACAATGCCTATCAACAGGAAGATCCAATCATCACCAAAGATAATTTAGACTTTTTCATTGCGTACAAATATAAAAGCATGGAAAAGCGTGTGGAAGTCCACCTCTATGAATTCTGGAAATACGGTGCTACTAATGCGGGTACTGTTCAAGAGACCAATCTTGAATTAGCTGGTAATAACACATGGGCAATCTGTGTTCCTAATTTCCGTTACCCCAACGAAAGCATCAATATCAGTAATCAAAAAGATAACAACGACTGTGCTTATCCTAAGTTTTTAGACTGGGCTCGCAACCGTAACGTTAGCCAAGATTGGTATAAGTACCCTAATGAAGGAAAAGTTTATAGATAATAAATAACAGGTAGAGAACAATTATAAATTATAATAATGAAACAGATATTATTAGTGGATGATAAAGCCTCCATAGGCAAAGTACTTTCTATGTATTTGGGAAAAGAGTATGATTTTGTGTACTGTGAAGATCCCTTAAAAGCTATCGATTGGTTACACGAAGGTAATGAACCAGACTTGATCATATCCGACATACGTATGCCGAAAATGACAGGTTCGGAATTTCTCCATTACCTTAAAAGTAATGAGTTGTTTAAACATATCCCAGTTATGATGCTTTCTAGTGAAGAAAGTACTACTGAACGTATCCGTTTGCTTGAAGAAGGAGCTGTGGACTACATACTGAAGCCTTTCAATCCTATGGAACTGAAAGTACGCCTCAAGAAATTTATCTGATTAACAACAAACAACACGTAAAGACGCATGTTATACTATATCTATATCGGAACTAATCGGATTATCATTGATCACCTGAGCAAAATTACAGGTGGTATGTTTGTTGCCGTATCTTCTTCCCAGAAAGCAGCAAAAGTTATTGACGGTATTCGAGAACGGTATAACATATCTATTCTTTATGAACAAACAGATGTACGCGAGGCAGATTGTATTGAGATTAGTTATCTACGTAAACGTTATCCCCGGGTTTATATCACTCTTATTACTGAAGCATTAAAGGCCGAAAACCGAAAAAATTATCTACAAGCCGGAGTTAACAATACACTTCCGCCTCATGCAGAAGAAGAAAGCATTCAACGCATGAATGTTTATCTAAGAGCACGTAAGGAAAGTAAGCTAAAAGAATTTAGTGAGACACATCGTAAAGTATTGAACACGTTTAGACTTCCTCTATGGAAACGTACATTCGATGTGCTTTTTGCTGGTACTGCCGTTATTATACTTTCTCCATTACTAATAGGGACAGCTGTAGCTATTCGATTGGAAAGCAAAGGAAAAATTATATATAAGTCACAACGTGTTGGATCTAACTATCAGATTTTTAACTTCTTGAAATTTCGTTCTATGTATACTAATGCAGATAAACGATTGAAAGAGTTGAATGCCCTCAATCAATATCAAATAGAGGAAGTTGAAAGTTCTGATGAAGGACCGGAGATTCGATTTGATGACCTTACCGGTGCGTCAGACGAAGAAGAAAATTTGTTGATTTCAGATGATTTCGTGATTTCTGAAGAAGACTTTATTAAGCAGAAAGAAAAAATGCTGCAAAATACGTTCGTTAAGATTGAAAACGATCCTCGAGTCACGCGCGTTGGCCGTTTTATTCGTAAATATAGTATAGATGAATTACCACAGCTATTTAATATTCTAAAAGGTGATATGAGTATTGTGGGTAATCGCCCCCTCCCACTCTATGAAGCAGAATTATTAACCAGTGATGCATACATTGATCGTTTCATGGCTCCATCAGGCTTAACTGGATTATGGCAAGTAGAAAAACGAGGTGGTGCAGGTAAAATGTCAGCTGAAGAAAGAAAGCAACTGGATATCAAATATGCAAGAGATTTCTCGTTTTGGTTAGACTTGAAAATTATATTTAAAACATTAACGGCGTTCATCCAGAAAGAAAATGTATGATATATTATTAATAAACTAAAATATGAAAGTTTCACATCATATTATCCTATTGTCTGTAGTTTGCTTTATTGGACTAATGCAATCTACTAATATTTATGCACAAGAAACGACTACTCGTGAAGAGCGAATTAAGCAGTTACAACTCCTTCAATCCAAATACGATCAAGAAGAATTAAGTCAAATTCCCTCTGCTTCAAAAAATACACCCGCAAATCTTGAGAAATTAGAGCTTCCTCCTTTATCAGTATTTTTAGATGCAGTAAGCGAGAATGCAACGATAAAAAAGAAACAAGCTGAAATCCAACAAATTGAAGCAGAATACCGATTACAAAAACGTGACTGGTGGGATTATTTTCGTCTTAATGCCATGTACTCTTACGGAAGATATAATATGCTCAGTAATAATAGTGATGAATTCACCCCGATGTATCAAACAACAATGAGCAGTGCACAACATAATTTTAATGTAGGAGCTAGTATTACTGTCCCACTTGGTGGTTTTGTCAATCGTAAACTTCGTAATAAATCCTATAAATACAGTGTAGATCAGATAAAATACAGTATGGATGAAGTGATGGAAGAACGTAAACTAAAAGTATTAGAAGCGTACAATGCGGTAACCGAACAACTTGCTACCATCAAAGCAAAAGCTGAATCCGCAGCACTTTATAATGCGCAAATGAAGATCTCAGAAAATAACTTCATACAAGGTAGTATTGATATAATTAGTCTATCTCTGGAAAGAGGAAGACGTTCTACTGCTGTTGTTCAATATGAGCAAAGTCGCGTAGCATTGCATAATTCTATAATTCTGCTTGAAATGCTTACAAATGTAAAAATTATTAAAGACAAATAATATCTATGGATATCATACAATTTTTAGCCCAATTTTTCTATCGCATTCGCTACCGGTTGCTATGGGGAACTTTTATAGTTACGGCTTTAGTCGTTTATTTTACCCAATTTCTACCGTATAGCTATACTGTTAATAGTAGTATCTATGCGGGGGTAACTAATGCATCTTCTGTCACTAATGAAGGATTCAATCTTTTCTCTGTTAATAGCACTTTTGATAATCTAATTAATATTGCGAAATCTAAAGGGACTCTGGAAAAGGTATCAGTACGTCTACTTGCCACATGCTTAGTATATGGTGATGAATATAAAGACAATCATTACATCCTTGCTAAACATTATAGACAGTTATTACAAACTGTACCCAAGGAAGTTATTGCATTAATAGATAGGAACTCTGTTGAGAAGACTACTGAAAATTTAATAAAATATCGTAAACCGAGTAGAACTAATTTCGTATTTACAGCATTTAGCCATCCTCGTAGTCCATTTTTTAGTTATAATGCTTTAAACAAGATCAATGTTAAACGTCTAGGAAATAGTGACTTGATTGATATCAATTATACATGTAGCGATCCAGGTATTACTCAAAATACTATAAAAATTTTAGAAGATGAAATAACTAAAGCTTACGAGGAACTTCGTTTCAGCTCTACTAATAATGTAATTGCATATTTTGAAGAACAAGTTAGAAAAGCTAAAGAAAATTTAACCATTGAAGAAGATGATTTGATGAACTATAATGTACAAGAAGAAGTCATCAACTATATTGAACAGACCAAAGCACTTGCTATTACCAAATATGAAGTAGAAGACCGTTATGAATTCGCTCGTCGTGAATATGAAAGCGCACTCGCTTTAGTCAATATGCTAGAAGAGAAAATGGACATTAGGGCTCAATTAATACGATCCAATACAAACTTGTTACAAGAATTAAATAAAGTTAGTACTCTCAATGAAAAAATCATGGAGCAAGAAATCTTTACAGACGATAAGACATACAACCAAAATATTGAATTGCGAAACAATAAGGAAGCTTTGAAAAAAGCTGAGACTAATATAACTAATATTTCTGATAAATTAAATGAACTGGGTTTTTCAAAAGAAGGCGTAGGTATTCAGGATATGGTAACAGAATGGCTCAACGCTATTGTTAAAGAAGCTAGAGCTAAAGCTGAACTTAAAGTTCTTAAAGAGCGAATGGAAGATATCAGAGACGGCTATCGTACTCTCTCTCCAGTTGGTACACAAGTAAATCGTAAAGAGCGTGCTGTAGGTATTGCCGAATCAACCTATCGCGAACAACTCCGAGGTCTTTCCGAAGCACGCCTTCGTCTAAAAAATATAGAAATGAGTACCAGTAACCTGCAGGTTGTCAGTCCACCCGAGTATCCATTAACCGATAACGGACGGAAACGTTTACTATATATTATATGTGCATTCATAGGAAGTATCATTTTTATAACAGGCTTCTCATTACTTGTTGAATTAATAGATCGCACCCTACGAGACGCCTACCGTAGCAGACGTCTCACAGGTCTACCCGTTATCGCAGCATTTAATGGTACTAATAATTTAAAATACCGCGGTTTCCTCAAAGCCTGTAATCGCCGTGCCGCCGCTTATGCCTGTCAACAAATCAATGGCTATCTACAACCGAACCGAGCTACAATTATTAATTTACTTAGTATTGAAGAGCGAGAAGGAAAATCATTCTTAGCTAAATACTTTGCACAATATTGGGAAAGCGAAGGTCTACACGTGCGTATAGTAAACCATGATATTGATTTTGAGAAGGAAAGCAAAAGTTATGTACAAGCGCAACAACTTTCTGATTTTTGGCAATTGAACGATGCTGAACAGCAACCAGACATCATTTTAGTGGAATACCCAGCTTTATGTCACTATGATGTTCCCGAGAAAGTTCTTGCCGAGTCTGACTTTAATTTATTGGTAGCCAACGCTGCACGCTTATGGAGTGAGAAAGACAATGCCCGCCTCCGTTCCGTAAAAGATATCCTAAAAGATAAATCATTATATCTATACCTGAACAATGCGGATCGTGAAACGGTAGAATCATTCACAGGAGAACTCCCACCGCACAATTCGGTTCACAGCTTCTTCAGACGTTTAGCTCAATTAGGGCTGACCTCTCAAAAAGCTGCTGTAAAATAAAAATTAAATATGGCACAAAAGGAATATATATCGCCCATTTTTTTGCTCTATTTTGGTTTAGTTACCGGATTGGCTGCTATTGTCATATGTGCTGCATTGGGTTCTTTATTTGGAATATTCATCGTCATGGCTATGCCAGCCATGCTATATTATTTATTGCAAACTATTCGCATGCCTATCATAGCCTTCTATGGACTATTTATATTGAATTATTTCATTATAGCTATTATGCGATATACTCATACAAGCGGATTAAGTGCTATAATGGATATAGGACTGCTCTACATTTGTTTTGCTACAGTTACCCACTCTATATTAACCCAAAAGTTACCTTGGAAAAATGCTTTCAACTTCTTAACGATGGGAGCATTAGTTTGGGCACTTTTTTGTTTCTTCCAATTGTTGAATCCTACTGCCATTAGCGAAGCATGGATGAGTTCACGAAATATAATATATAGCGGACTGGTCGTATCGTTTATTGCCAGTGTACTTGTAACACAATACAAGCATGTCAAACAACTTCTATTTTTATTATCCATATTAGTATTGCTTGCCTGTATCAAAGCATTCATGCAAAAATATATCGGTTTTGATGGCTCTGAAAAGCAATGGTTAGCTGAAGGAGGTGCAAGAACGCATATTATAGCTACCGGAACACGCTATTTCTCATTCTTTACAGACGCAGGAAATTTCGGTTCAAATATGGGATTTGCAAGTGTTGTGTTTGGCATATCGGCCATTTATACTTCAAACAAAAACATGAGGATATATTATATAATAATAGCCCTCCTGGCACTTTGTGGATTATTTATGTCTGGCACCCGAGGGGCAATAGCGGTTCCTCTAGGCGGTTTACTATTATTTTGTCTTATAAGTAAAAAATTCAGTCTCATGGCAATAACCGCTATCATAGGAATTTGTATTTATACCTTTTTTGCTTTTACCTATATTGGGCAAGGCAATGCCATGATACGACGTATGCGTACAACATTCCGCCCTACTGAAGATGCCTCCTTTAATGTCCGCCTCGACAATCAAAAAAAATTAGCGGAATATCTTAGAGAACGTCCTTTCGGTGAAGGCTTGGGATTGGGCGGCGTAGAAGCAAAACGTTTTGCAGAGCGTGCTACAACTTTGATACCCCATGACTCTACTTATGTTAAAATATGGATGGAAACAGGTATAGTAGGCCTGACTCTATATTTAGGTTTACTTATAACAGCCTTACTTTGGGCCTGTTTTATTATCATGTTCAAAGTAAAACATAAAAAACTCCGAGGAATACTCACAGCAATGCTCTGTGGAATATTCGGTTTAATGATTAGTGCTTATGGCAATGCTTTCTTTAATCAATTTCCTACACAAATTATTGTATTTACATGTTTAACCATAGCGATTAATGGACATCGCATTGAGAAATATACAATCGATAATCAAACAAATAAATAATAAACTTTAATATGATAGCTGATTTTTTTTCCATATTTGATCCCGATTGGTGGATGGATGAGAACAACAATGCCTTACAAATAGCCGATGCTATTCTATTCTTAATTATGGCACTCCCAGTACTGTATTTATTCATTTGCGCATTATTCTCACTGGGTAAGTATAAAAATCCATATCCGGACGCCAACGTGAAGCATCGCTTTCTTGTTCTTTTCACTGTATTGCGCAATGGAAAAGAAGTTATTCACTCCATTAATTATTTTCTTGATACACAATTATATCCTCGTGATAAATATGACATTGCAGTGGCAGCAACCCAATTGCCGGAAGAAGACCTCATCACTTTATTGCAAATGCCAGTAAATATAGTAGTACCGGATAAGGAACAATGTACTAAAGTTTATGCAATTCAGCAAGTTATGGAGAGATATTCTCCAGATGAATATGATATGGTAGTCATCTTTAACTCTGACAATCGCATTGTACCCAATGCCGTAAACCTATTCAACAATGCATATTATTCAGGATGTGATGCAATACAGGCACATCGAATGACTGAAAATCTAACAACAAATATTGCAGTTTTAAATGCAACCAGTGAGGAAATTAATAATAATATTTTTCGCAAAGCGCATACGCGTATGGGATTTTCTTCTGCACTAATAGGTTCCGCCATGGCATTTGATTTCAAAATGTTCCATGAAATAGCTCCTACTTTAAAAGGCTCTGACATGAGTAAAGCTATGGAAACAGCTTTACTGAAACAAAATATATATACGGAATACTTGGAAGAAGTGGTATGTTACAGCAGAAAAGAAGAGCAAACAGACGGATATGAGGCACAACGCATTAATTGGCTACGCTCTCAATATAGTAGCACCATTTTTGCTTTAAAGAAATTACCATTAGCCTTATTACAGGGAAAATGGGATTATGCAAATAAACTATTTCAATGGTTGCTTCCTTCCCGCTTTCTGCTTATAGCATGTATTGCATTATTTACAGTTGCCATAACCTTATTAGACTGGTCTCTTTGTCTCAAATGGTATGTATTACTCTTTTGTATTGGAATTACCTTTTTAATGGCTTTACCTGAAGGTGAAGTGAATAAGCGCTTCAAAAGAGCAATATGGGCTCTCCCTATTTTAGTTTTCACTTCTATATTCAGCCATATCAAAAGATTATTTGGGAGTAAGAAACAAAGAGTAAAAAAGGAGAAACAATCATGAAAATAGCGATTGAAGCACAACGTATTTTTCGTCCCAATAAGCACGGGATGGATTTCGTTGCGTTAGAGACCATCCGCGAATTACAAAAACGGAATGATGGTAATCAGTATTATGTTATTGTCGCTCCGGGTGAAGATCGCTGTTTGGAAAATAGTGCCAATCTCTCAATTATTGAAGTTAAATATCCTACCTATCCTCTTTGGGAACAAATAGGACTTCCACAGGCTATCAAACGATTAGGGGTGGATCTACTACATTGTACTTCAAATACGGCTCCTTTATGGTGTCCTGTACCTTTAGTTTTGACATTACATGATATCATTTATTTAGAGCCCCGTCAACACCGCAGTCCTTCGCTTTATCAAGAAATGGGATGGTTTTACCGGCGTTTGGTGGTTCCGCATATTATAAAAAAATGCAAGAAAATTATTACAGTATCTCACTTTGAATGTAATTGTATTCAGCAAGCTTTAAAAATTCCTGTTGATCAGATTACGACGGTTTATAATGGTTACAGTGCTCATTTCCGGATACAGAAAGAGACAGACATGGCTATTGTCCAGAAATATATTCCTGAAAAAGACTTTCTTTTTTTCCTGGGCAATACAGATCCTAAAAAAAATGCTGCACGCACTTTAAAAGCATACAGTATCTATCTGCAACAGTCTATAAAAAAGCGTCCATTACTAATAGCTGATCTTAAAGAAGAATATATAGACAATTTATTACAGTTGGAAGGTATTACCAATATCAAATCATATCTTTATTATCCAGGCTATATAAGCAATCAAGATTTAGCAATTCTTTATAATGCAGCTTTTGCTTTCCTTTATCCATCACTACGTGAAAGTTTTGGTATTCCGATAATAGAAGCTATGGCAAGTGGTACTCCTGTTATTACAGGAAACATTTCCGCTATGCCCGAAGTTGCCGGATCAGGAGCATTAACTATTGACCCTTATAAACCGGAAGAGATTGCCAATGCTTTGTTGGCTCTAGAAACGGATAACAATTTGTATAAACAACAACAAAACTACGGATTAGAACGAGCCCGACAATTCTCATGGGAAAAAACTGCATGCGAACTAATCAATATCTATAAAGAAATACTTTCATAATGAATCTCAATCATCCTTCAAAAAATAGCTTATGAGAAAACGAGACTTTATCATTACCAGTTTACAACCGTGGGATATGCCCATAGGCTCCAATGCAAAAGATATTGCATTAGAGATTTCCAAACAGAACCGTGTGCTATATATAAATACCCCACTGGATAAAAAAAGCTTTTTAAAGGATCGCAATAGTAATAGCCCTGATTATCTGCAAAGATACAATGTAATTAAAGGAGCAACTTCTACGTTACGACAAATATCCGCGTCTTTATGGGTTATGGATTACCCGTTCAGCATTTGGCCTGCAAATTCCATACCTGATGGAAAATTGTTTGACTGGGTCAATCGATTAAACAATAAGAAAATGTACCAATTTGTCAAAAAGACAATAAAGGAAATCAATTTTAAAAATTATTTATTACTTATAGATAATGATATTTATCGCAGTTTTTATGCAGTAGAATATCTAAAACCCATCTTTTCTATTTATTATCGTCGAGACAATATGACAAGTGCATTTTGGCGCAAACATGCCCCCCGGCTAGAGCCAAGACTTTGTCAGAAAAGTAATTTAGTCGTAGCTAATTCACCTCAATTAGCCAAAGCTGTCCAAACATATAATCAGTACAGCTTTGATATAGGTCAAGGAGTAGATTTAAGCAACTACAATACCAATAATAGCTACCAGCTCCCTAAAGATATGGAAAATATTCCTCGTCCCATTATTGGATATGTAGGGTGGGTAACATCTCGACGTTTAGATGCCAATCTACTTTATCAAGTAGCTTTACGTTGTCCCCAATATTCATTCGTAATGGTTGGGGGTGAAGACGATTTCTTCAAAAAGCACCCTCTACACTCTTTAAGCAACGTGCATTTTTTGGGACAAAAAAAGCAGATTGAAACAATTTCATATATGTCACATTTTGATGTATGCATGAATCCACAACTTGTAAACGAAATTACTATAGGTAATTATCCGAGAAAAGTTGATGAATATTTAGCGCTCGGAAAGCCTGTTATTGCAACAAAAACCTTAACGATGGATCTTTTTACCGGCTATGTATGGAATTGTCTTGGAGCAGAGGAATATATTCAAGCAATAAATGAGGCACTAATACCTACTTCTTCTGACATAATAAAAAAGAGAATAGAGTTTGCTCATACACATACATGGGAAAATTCTATAAATAAATTGTATTCATATATAAATATATAGACCATGCTAGACAATCACCCTAAATTAAAATCATTCTTACACTACCTATTAGTGCATCCATACACTTCACGTCCCCGTTGGTGGGCTAGAACATTTATCATTCCTTTCGTTATAAAAAGAGGCAAAGGATCTATAATCAGACGAAAAGCAAGATTAGATATTATTCCTTCAAAAAAAATAACCTTAGGAAAAAAAAGCGTTATTGAAGATTATACAATCATCAATAATGGCATGGGAGATATCTTTATTGGAGATTACACACATGTTACTTCCCGAGTAAAATTAGTAGGCCCCGTAACTTTAGGAAATTACGTTACAATTGGTAGTGGTGCTCAAATAACCGGACTTACACATAATTATTTAGATGTCACTCGCCCCATAGCCAAACAAGGAGTAACCCCCAACCGGACAGTTGTTGAGGATGATGTTTGGATTGGAGGTAACTCATGTATAAATCAAGGCATAACCATAGGAACACATTCTATTATAGCATCTGGTAGTGTTGTAACTAAAAATGTCCCTCCTTATTCTGTTGTTGGAGGCAATCCAGCCAGAATTTTAAGACAATACGATTTCGAAAAACAGGAATGGACTAAAATAAAATAATCAATGGTCTCCATCATTACAGTCAACTATAACGGACTTGCTGATACATGCGAATTGATAGAATCATTTCGTATACACGAAACTTATCCATACGAATTTATCGTGGTAGATAATGGATCTTTCTTACCTGAAGGAAAAGAAATTCAAAAACGCTATCCAGAAGTAAAAGTTGTGCAAAATACAAATACCGGATTTGCCGGGGGTAACAATGCAGGCCTAAAGGTCGCTGAAGGTAAATATCTATTTTTCATTAACAATGACACGCTTATACATGAGCCTATATTGGCCATATTAACACATCGGTTAGAAGCAGAGGAAAAGAACGGTGGAGTCTCTCCCATGTTAAAGTATGCATACGCACCGGACACGATACAATATGCAGGATATACCGCATTCTCTCCCATCACTTTAAGAAATAAAATGTTAGGAGAACATGAGAAAGATAATGGTCAACACTCCCAACCACAAGAAACCGCTTCACTACACGGCGCTGCTATGATGGTACGTCGCGATGTATTACAGCAAGTCGGTCCTATGACCGAAGTCTATTTTCTCTTTTATGAAGAATTTGACTGGTCAGCACGGATGCACCATCTGGGTTATAAATTATGGTATGAGCCGGCGGCCGCAGTTTATCACAAGGAAAGTATGACAGCCAAAAGAGGAATGCCTCAAAGAGAATTCTACCTTTCGCGCGCACGCATGATATATGCACGCAGGAACCTGCTTGGTATAGAAAGATTTTTGTCATGTATGTATATTCTCAGTATCGCTGCACCCAAAAAAGCGGTTACCTATCTGTTAAATAAAAAACAGCCATTGGCCGCTGCCGTCTTTCGCGGTACTTTTAGCGGTTTAATATCCAAAAAGCAATGATCAAAACACGGTCAATTCTTCCCAAGTAGTAATTTCCTCCCCCATTTAAACCGCCTTACCAGCATATCTATTGCTATCGGGCAAATCGTCGCTATAAATGAAGCAAACAAAAATATCAATGCAACGGCTTTCACACCCAGCATTTTCAGCACAATTCGCCCTCCGGAGGTTCCGAAACCATGAAAAAGGTAGATACTATATGCGTAACCCCCAATCCATGTAAAAAAGTGATTATGCCATTTTAGCGCTAATAGCAAGAAAAGACAAGGAATCAATGTAACAGGATAGAGCAAACGGCTCAAAGAAGCATACTCAGCAGACGAAAAGTAAACAATCTGTATCAAAAAAATCCCCAACAAAGTTATGATCCACATCCCGCACTTAATAACTTGTGAACGGTACACCACCAATGCAAAACGATACGATGCCACACCAACAAAGAAATAAGGCAACTGCCCCAAGGCACCTTTGAAACTAAACAAATTAGGCAGACTATGCATAAGACCTTCATCATTTACCAGACTCAACATAACTGCAACAAAACACCACAGGCACCATTCTTTGAAAGTCTCCATCCGCTTATACCTGTCTATCACCCACTGTATCATAAAAATCAAGAAAAGCGATGGTAGATACCAATATATAGTATAAGGATAAACATAAATACGCCATATCTGGCCAAGCTCACCTTTATTATTAGTGCCCGGCATGAAATATTGCACTAAGAAATAAATTGTACCCACCACAGCCATTGGTACCAGCAAGCGCAAAGCCTTCTTCCGCGCAAACTCCGCAAAACCAACTGTATGCGAAAACGGCTTCAATGCATAAACCCATCCGGCAATAGCCGTAAACAACGGCATCTGAATATAGTCTATCCACACATATAAATAACGCAAAGGATGAGGAAAATCAATTTTCATTCCCCCATCAGGCGTAGAACCGATAACATGACCTATCACTACTAATAAGATAGCAATACCTCGCAAAGTCTCTATAGATAAGTTCTTCTTGCTGCTCATATTTATGGCAAAGATAAGGAAATTATCACTATTTACAAAAGACATGAAAGAAACCAAACTTGCTTGGAAGCAGAGAAAGGAGCAATCTGCCTATTTTCAGTATAAATCTAAAATAAGTTAATGAAACAACCAGACATTCCGGATGTTTCATTAACTTTGTCAAATTAGAGAAGTATCAAGAATAATGATTTAAATATTATTCTATTGCTTTTCTAAAAACATCTCTTATTATTATAATCAAAATGGAAACGCAACACTTCACCAATTACAGTTCGTATGACCAAATTTTTGATATAAAAAGATTGAAATTCATAGAAACTGCCGTAAATTCACTTGAAAGATCCCACCTGCAAATATTAGAAATCGGATGTGGGAACGGTAATATCTCATACCAGTTGGCTCACAGCGGTCATTATGTGTCCGGAATAGATATAGATGAAAAGTCCGTCCAAAGCGCAAACAGAAAATTTCAACATGAAAAATTACAGTTTAAGGTTATGGATGTATGCGAGTACATCGTAAAAGAGGAAGATAAATATGACGTAATCGTGTGCAGCGAAGTATTGGAACACTTAACTAATCCGTTAACCATCATGCGCAACATCAACCGATTGCTAAAAGACAACGGAATAGCGGTAATAACCGTCCCCAATGGTACCGGCCCCAGAGAACTTTTCATGACAAGGCCGACACAGTATATCTATCAAAAGGATAATTGTTTCTCTAAAATCTTCATTGGCATGAAAAAATGCCTGGGATACAATGGGGATACTCCCCAATCTTCATCCACGTCCCTTTCTCATATACAATTCTTCACTTATAAAGATGTGCATGAATTGGCTGATAAAAGTTCTTTTTCCATCTGCAAAATAGCTCCGTCTAGCTTCATCGAGAAAGTATTCCCCTTTTCAATCATATATCGTAGAGTACGAAAACTACAACAATTTGATTGTTGGATGGCAGACAGACTGCCTATACGCTGGACAAGCGGTTTCTACATGATCATGAAGAAAAAATCAATGGCTGAATAACCCCGTGTATATATCCGTCACTTTTTTAGAGACCCTGCAACTGTCAAACCTGCTCTCTACAAACAAACGCGCGGCGGCACCCAACTTCTTTCTCAGCGGTTCATCATGCAGCAGTTCGTAATACCTGTTTGCCAAGTCATTGGGATTATTGTAATCTACAATCAATCCATTATATCTGTCTTTTATCACTTCACGTGTTCCATCCGTAGGTGTCACAACCAGCGGCTTGCCCATTGACATGGCTTCCAGCAAAGAGATAGAGAAGCCTTCCCACAAACTTGGCAAACAGAACACGTTTATGGAAGCCAATACCTCCGGAATGTCCGAACGAAATGGCACTTTATAAATGATATCTCCCCAATGGCGGTCATTGATATACCAAGCCACTTCGCCATCCATCTCTCCTTCTCCTACCATCAGGCCTTTTATACGACTATCCAAAGCATGAGCCAAAGCTATACTTTCCACAAAAACAAGGGGTGATTTCTGCAAGGTCACTCTGCCGATAAAGCCTATGATAAAGTCATCAGGAGGTATTCCAAGCTCAGGACGCACATCCCTAAACGGCAATAATGGATTAAAACGCCGCACATTTATGCCATTTTCAATTACAACCGCATGTTTTAGCCCAAACTCCTTTTCTCCACTTACCTTATTATTGGCTGATACGCAAATCACCTTTTTACTTCTATTGCAAATAATCTTTTCACTCACTGCACGCAGCTTTCTTATCAGCCATGGCTGATCCTGATGAAAACTCCAACCATGCACCGTATACACCAAAGGTATATGCAACATACCAGCAAGCAGCAAAACGTTAGACGCGGCGCGGCTGCCATGCGCATGGATAAGTCGTATATTTTCATCGCATATCAATTTCTTCAAAACATTCAGCACTTTCATATCAAAAGGCTTCTCTGTCGGGATAACATAGCATTTTACGCCACAAGCCCTCAAAGCGTCAATCATTTTTCCGGAAGTAAACGAAAGCACAACAGGAGATATCAAATCAGTATCAAATCCCATAACCAAATCCAGCAAATGGGATTCTCCTCCTCCCACATGCCCTTGCCTGATCACTTCAAGTACTTTTATCATATAACTATTTATCGTTTTTTTTGCAAACCGATAACAAATATAATGATTTCTCATAAAAAAACACAATATAACCGGATGTTTCAATAAAATAAAAAAAAACCACAAGCCCCGCTCAAGCGGATTTGCAATCTGCCAGAACGGGATTGTATTGAAATACAACTTTATCAAGGTGTTTTTTTGAGAAGTTTCACTTTGATGAAACACTGCAAATGATTCTTATTCTATGCAGAAAGGTCCGCTCCCCGCTGCTGTACACCAGAAACAGGCCGTGGGTGCGTTGACACTCCACACAAGACGGAACTTTACGGAAGGATGTGAGTTTCAAACAGAATGAAGAAAATCTTTTTTCTATTTTCGCACTGAAAAATTACTATTATGGAAAAAAAATTACTGTTACAATTGAAGTAGAGGATGGTTCAACCTGGACATTCACCGGAACCATCAAGTACACAACCGAAAGACTGGCAACCTGCCAAATCATGAAACAATATCTCAAAAAGCTTTTCAAGAGAGACAATGATGCCAGTTTCCGGGAAATCAAAGAGCTATTGCCTATCAAAAACAAAATCGAAAGAATGGAAAAAGAGTTAAGAAAGAAGCATCCTTTGTAAAAAGAAAGAAGCATGTATCTTCTATGCGTGTTCCCTGCCCCGCAAGGGCGATGCCTTGCGGGGCAGTAGAGTATAAACGTTTCCCAACAAATCCATTAAAGCAAAAAAACGCGCTATTTTACGTTTTATTAACCAAAGTACGCTCTCCGCCTGTCCAAAAATGTTATTTCACTGTATATCAGTGTACAATAAGATTTCAAGCGTACCAAATCCGGTTGTTTCCCGATTACACAGTGATTATCTTTGCTCCCGACAAGAGAAAATGCTACGAAAAAACGCTGTCGCCACAACAAGTAACTCCGCTTTGCGCAACCTTTTCCCACGAACAATAAACAAATAAAAACAATTCAGAATGAAAAGAAACTTTTATCTACAACATCAGCTCATGGCCATGCACGACCCCCGAATGCAAAACCTGTTCGACGAGGAAGGCCCCAGAGGAATAGGAACCTACTGGATCATCATCGAAAAACTATCCTTACTGCCCGACGCCAAAGCACAACTGAAATATCTGCGCTCTTCCACGAACAAAAAGTTGTCGATTACCTACATAGAGAAAATCATCCGCAACTTCCAACTTTTCGCTCTTGAAGAGGACGGATCCTTCAGTCCCGAAGAACTGAATCCGCTGAAAAAGAAGGAGAAAAAAACAGCAAGAAGTGATAGAGCAAATGCCGTTGCTGATACAAAAAATGACGAAAATCGGCAAAAAACCACAGAGGAAAAAATGGAAATTTCGAACGAGAAACAAGCTAACGCGCTAAATAACAGTACCGATAAAGAAATAGGCCGTGAAGTATTTAAAGAGAATATAAAAGATATAACAACATCAGCAACAAAAGAAAAAGAAACTGCTGCCGCTGATGACGATTTTAATCTTCCGGCAAAAAAACAGGAGGATTCAGCCGGAAGTCGGACTCCACTCACCGTTTGCGATGACTTCGGCCGACCGGAAACACCACTGCACCCCATACGTCCCTGGCAGGAAGTGGTGGACGGACTGGCCGTGAGAACACCCTGGCTGGAAGCAGCCTGCATACACAGCGGCTACGGAGAACTGCTGATGCGACACATCAAGGCGGCCGTAGCCTGCTTCAAGAAACATATCGAAGTCTACGACAAATGGCGCAACCTGCTGAGCGAAAGCGATGCACGCCGCTATTTCGTGAATTTCACAAATCCCGGACAGCGCACTTCGCAAGCCCTGTACGCAACCCTCCTGGCACTCGATGCCAAGCAACAGTCCGCCGCACCACCCGACCCTTACCGCTACGAACAGCGCATCGACGGCCGACGCACCTACCTGGGTTGTCTCATCCCCGACAATGCCCCGCCCCGGCCGGACAACACCGCTTTCTGGAATGAAACCACGAACTCATGGAGATCGTAAATTCACACCGGGCAAAGCAAATGCCACATCCGGGCAAGGCAAACGCCACACCCGGGCAGGGCAAACGCCACACCTGAGCAAGGCAAATGCCACACTTCACACCCATCCAAGTGTGGCATTTGCCCCCACGAAGTGTGACATTCGAGACGCTGAAGTGTGGCATTTCCAAACGATTTCGCAGATGACTTCACAAATGAAGTCCGCTAACAATTTTCCAAAAACAAATTCAAATAATTCAACAAAAATGAGAAATTTCCATCAGCACGGCATCGACACCCGTGGCCGCACCAGCGGAAAAGTCAAGACCATCTGCCCCCAGTGCAACGACACCCGCGGACACAAAGGCAACAAATCCCTCTCCATCGACCTGGACAGGGGCGTGTGCTACTGCCACCACTGCGGCTACAAACTCTACGTGCCCGATGATGCCGAAGAACGAGAACGCCAGCAGCGAAAAGAGAATTACAATCGTGCCCGCAAGCTCCCCTCCCACTTCCGCCGCCCCGTCTTCGACCCCAAGCGTACGATCCTCAGCGAGAAGCTGGAGCAATACTGGACGCAGGAACGCTGCTTGGCGCAACGCCTGTTGGCCGACCTGCGCATCACCGAAGAACGGGTGAGACTTCCCGAAAGCAGCAAAGAGGAGAACTGCCTCTGCTTCAACTACTTCGAAGGCGGCACGCTCATCAACACCAAGTATCGCAGCGGCCGGAAGCACTTCATGATGGTAAAGGGGGCCGAGCTTATCCCCTACAACATCGACGCCGTACTGGATACCCCGGAATGCATCATCACCGAAGGCGAATTCGATGCCGCCGCCTTCATGACCGTCGGCCGGAAGGATGTCATTTCCGTGCCCGCCGGCGCACAAAGCAACCTCAACTGGATGGATCGCTTCGTAGAAAGCCACTTCGAACCCAAGAAGCTCATCTACATCGCTGTCGACGAGGACAGCTCCGGACGGTTGCTGAGCCAGGAACTGGTACGGCGCCTCGGATCGGACCGTTGCCGCCTGGTACACTTCGGCCCCGAATGTAAAGATGCCAACGAGCACCTGATAAAGTATGGTGCGGAAAGTCTGCTCATTACGCTTGAACAGGCCGAAGAAATCCCGCTGGAGGGTGTCTTTACCGCCGAAGACCGTCAGGATACCCTCCACACACTCTTCGAAAACGGCCTGCAACGGGGCGCTGAAACGGGTTGGAACAACCTAGACGAAAACTGCACCTTTGAGACCGGGCGCCTCGCAGTGTGGACGGGACGCGCCGGCGAGGGGAAATCGGAATTCATCGACGAACTCGTCCTGCGCCTCTGCCTGCGCCACGAATGGAAAATCGGCTTCTTCAGTCCCGAAAATATGCCGATGGAATAGCATCTGGCCAAGCTCGCCGAAAAGCTGACCGGACACCCCTTCCGCCCCGGACCGGGCATGACGGAAGCCCTCTACAACCGGACAACGCGCTGGCTGACGGACAACGTGACTCACATCTTACCGGACTCGGGAAGCTATACCGTGGACTGCATTCTTGAAAAGGCCCGCCAACTGGTGCGCCGCCGCGGAGTGCGCATCCTTGTCGTCGACCCGCTGAACCGCATCGACCAACAGCTGGAACCGGGACAAACGGAACTGCAATACATCACCTCGCTGCTGAACAAGCTGAGCCGCTTCGCCTTGCAGCACAAGTGCCTCGTTATCCTCGTGGCGCATCCGCGCAAGGTGAACCGCAACACCACCAACGGCGAACTGCGGCGAGTGGAGATGAACGACATCAACGGCTCCGCCAACTTCGGCAATATGGCCGACTTCTGCTTTACCGTAGACCGGAATGACGGGAAAGAAATCGTCACCATCTACATCGACAAAGTAAGATTTAAGCATCTGGGAAGCGCCAACACCTGCGCCAAGTTTGTCTACAATCGCATCAACGGGCGTTACTGGCCCTGCGAGGAAGATATCGTGCACCGTCCCGACGGTGACAAACCGGGACCGGTGAACACAGTGTTCGACAACGAAAACTGGTTGAAAAACATTACAGTAGAAAATTGCCTATTTGATTAATATTCAGTATATTTGTAAAAGTAATATACTCACAAAAAAGAACAAATTATTCAAATTCAAGTATGATGAAAACTGATGATTCTATCTTAGAAGTCTGCTTCCTGATACGCAGCTACGGGAAAGGTGAACTGGCCATGTGCTACATTCACGGAGTGACCCAACAGGCAGCCGTCAACCGCTTCAACACCTGGATACGCAAAGCGCCTGGACTGGAGCAACGCCTGCTGGAAATGGGAATGAGCCGCACGGGCAGAAACTACACTCCCGCCCAGGTGCAAGCCATAGTCAATGTTTTCGGGGAACCTTAGAAAAGGGACAAGGAACAAGGGGACGAGTTTGTCCCCTTGTTCGTATGCCGAAAGTAGGGTATAATAATCACAAAGTTGTTGCCGACCCAAGAAATTTCCCTTACTTTGTCACAAAAACAAAGCTGAATCGTATGAAGTATCCTATCGGAATACAAAGTTTTGAAAGCCTTATCAAGGACGGATATGTCTATGTGGAGAAAACCGACCTAATTTATCAGTTGACCACCACCGGACGCTATTACCTCCTCAGCCGCCCGCACCGCATAAGCAAAGGTAGGAATTTTACGACAGATTAGCGAATCGTTTCCTACAATTATATTAGCGAACCTCACGGAACCTCCGTTAACCTCATTTATTCTCACGGAACCTCACGAAACCTCACGGAACCTCTCGCCGCGCCATCC